>Ga0256406_1000024_pt1 | contig 256438 bp, 235 predicted proteins | sample RumenRJG_03DNA_FD_185986 | JGI IMG/M metagenome (GOLD analysis project Ga0256406, IMG submission 185986) | Bovine rumen microbial communities from Lethbridge, Alberta, Canada - RJG_03 | ecosystem: Host-associated > Mammals > Digestive system > Stomach > Rumen | place: Canada: Alberta... | reverse complement strand
TATCGATGGCATGGTTTGTCTAACAAGCTTGAAGGATGTCAGAAAAGTTGATGAATCTTGTACATCGATTCGTTTTTTATGCCTGATTTTTTTAGTTTTGTGTCCAATTTTTGTTGACAAGTGCAGATCACACCGTAATTTTAATGGGAGATTTGTTTCTTGTACTAGGTATTTTGTTTATGGGATATGGTTATTCTAAATGGCAACCATAAATTTTATATGAATTCGTATGTTCCTGTCTGGTATTTTCCCCCGCCTGGAGCTTTCCCGCTTTTGGGCGAAATGGCAGCCATGACAGACATATCACTGAAAGCCTGAAGGGGCGGAAAGAGGACTGTTATGGATAGGACATGTAAATTGTGGATTAACAACAGAGAAATTGAGGTTGATCCGGAACGGAAGCTGATGGATATTCTGCGCAATGATTTGCGGCTGAAATCGGTAAAAGATGGCTGCAGTGAAGGTGCCTGCGGCACGTGTACCGTCGTCATCGACGGGAAAGCGACGAAAACCTGCGTACAGAAAGCAGGCCGGATGGCTGGCAAACGTATCCTGACGGTGGAAGGACTGTCACAGCGGGAAAAAGATGTATTCGTCTATGCCTTTGGAGAAGCTGGCGCCGTGCAGTGCGGCTTCTGTATCCCGGGCATGGTCATGTGCGGCAAAGCGCTCATCGATGCCAATCCCCGGCCGAACAGGGTAGAGATAGCCGCGGCTATCCGCAATAATATCTGCCGCTGCACGGGTTATAAAAAAATCATCGACGCCATCGCTCTGGCTGCGGATATGCTGGATAAGGGAACTCCCGTACCGGCAGAAGACGAATATCCCCAGGTCGGTTCAGCCTGCCACCGCATCGATGTCAAGGGAAAAGTACTGGGAACGGGACAGTATGCAGACGATATAGACGAAGTCGATCTGCCGGGCATGTGTTATGGCAGTGCCGTACGCAGCCAGTATCCCCGGGCCGTCGTCAAAGCCATCCATACGGAAAAGGCAAAGGCCCTGCCCGGTGTCATCTGTGTTCTGACGGCCGATGATATTCCCGGTTCTGTCAAAGTCGGACACCTGAAGACCGACTGGGATACTCTTATCGGCGTCGGAAAGACGACCCATTTCCTCGGTGATGCCATTGCTCTGGTGGCGGCGGAAACACCGGATATCCTGGCTGAAGCCAAAAAGCTCGTAGAGGTAGAATATGAAGAGTTACAGCCCGTTACATCGGCAGTTGAAGCACTGGCAGAGGGAGCTCCGCTGGTCCATCCGTCCCACGGGTCCAATATCCTCGTCCACGAACATCTGGTGCGCGGCGATGCCGACGCGGTCATTGCGGCCTCTAAATATAAAGTGACCCGCCATTATGAAACGCCCTGGACGGAACATGCTTTCCTGGAACCGGAATGTGCCGTAGCCATGCCCTTTGACGATGGCGTCTATATCTATTCGACCGATCAGAGCCCCTATGATACGCGGCGGGAAACGGCGCTCCTCCTGGGACTTCCCCAGGAAAAAGTCATCGTTGAGAACAAGCTCGTCGGCGGTGGCTTCGGCGGGAAGGAAGATGTGACGGTCCAGCATCTGGCAGCGCTCATTGCCTACAAGACGAAGCGGATTGTCAAATGCAAACTGACCCGGCAGGAAAGCATCCTCATCCATCCCAAACGCCATCAATTCAGCATGGACCTGACAACAGCCTGTGATGAACAGGGCAGACTGACGGCCATGAAACTGGTAGCCGTGACCGACAATGGGGCCTATGCTTCTCTGGGTGGTCCGGTATTGCAGCGGGCCTGCACCCATGCGGCCGGCCCGTATAACTACCAGATTATCGATATCGACGGGACCGCCGTATATACCAATAACCCGCCGGCAGGAGCGTTCCGCGGTTTTGGTGTGACCCAGACGATTTTTGCAACGGAACGGAATCTCGACCTTTTGGCGGAAATGGTAGGAATTGACCCCTGGGAAATCCGCTACCGCAATGCCATCCGTCCCGGCCAGGTGCTGCCGAACGGGCAGATTGCCGATCCGGCGACGGGATTGGCAGAGACACTGGAAGCCGTAAAGGACACGTATTATCACAGCGGTCCCTATGTGGGCATAGCCTGTGCCCTCAAAAACGCCGGCGTCGGCGTAGGATTGCCCGATTATGGCCGCTGCCGTCTCGTCGTGGAAGGCGGTACGATCCATATCCATGCCGGTGCTTCCTGTATCGGCCAGGGTGTCGGTACGGTCCTGACACAGATCGTGTCCCAGGCGGCCGGCGCTCCGGTCAGCCACATCTGCTGGCATAATCCCAGCACGGCAACGGCACCTGATGCGGGAACGACTTCCGGATCGCGGCAGACGACTCTCACGGGAGAAGCGGGCCGCCGGGCTGCCAAGGCCCTGCGCCGGGCTTTGTTTGCCCGAAAAGGGCTGACCTATGCAGCAAGCCGTACGCCCAGTGCCTATCTGGAAGATGTCATGGTCGAAGAAGAATCGCCGGAAACAGCAGCTGTACGCTTTACGGCAGAAGACCTGGCATTATTGGACGGGACGGAATACTATGGCGAATACTATGGTAAAACCGACGCCATGGGGACGTCTGGCAAGGAACATCCCGTATCCCACGTCGCCTACGGTTATGCGACTCACGTATGTATCCTCAATGAAGATGGCACGATTAAAAAGATGGTAGCCTGTCATGACGTAGGAAAAGTAGTCAATCCCCGGAGTCTGGAAGGGCAGATTGAAGGCGGTACCGTTATGGGCTGTGGCTATGCCCTGACGGAGCAGTATCCTCTTGATCACGGCAGGCCGACGGTTAAGTACGGGACGCTGGGATTATTCCGTGCCGACAAGGCACCTGTCGTAGAAGCGATTCCCCTGGAAAAGAAAGGGGTAGACGTATCGTACGGTGCTATCGGCGTCGGTGAAATCACATCTATCCCGACGGCACCAGCTGTAGCAGGGGCGTACTACCGCTGGAATGGTGAGTTTCAGACGGAACTTCCCCTGAAAGGCACGCCCTATGCCAGAAAACAGGCAAAAAAATAAACCGGCCGTACTTTTCAGATGGGATGCTATCGCTTATAATAAAAAATAAAAAGAAACCGGCAGTTCCAGCAAGCCGGTTTTCTTTCTCCCTGCGTTATTCGCGTATAAAAATATCGCCTGAAAGGAGCAGATCGTCATGAACAGAGAGCAGGATAAGAGACTGCGGTGCAAGGTCACGGTCCGCATGATGACCGATGAAAAAGCCTTTGGTCCCGGTGTAGCCGAATTGCTTTCCGGCGTACGGCGCACCGGGTCGCTTCAGGGGGCTGCCCAGGCCATGCACATGTCTTACAGCAAAGCCTGGACGGTCGTGCGGGCGGCCGAAGAAATCTGGGGATTTCCTCTGACGGAACGACAGGCCGGCGGCAGCCATGGAGGGCACAGCCGTCTGACGAAGGCTGCGGAAATTCTTCTCCAGCGGTATGAAAAATTGGAGGAGAAAGTAAACGAAACGGCGAGACAGGAGTTTGAGCGTTCATTTAATCCCGGTGAAATTACCCGGTTAAAGGAGTTAGGTCATGAAACAACATAATTGTATTATCGTCCGTGGGGGAGGGGATCTGGCAACTGGTGTCATACAAGCGTTATGGCGGGCCGGTTTCCCCGTAGTATCCCTGGAAGTGGCCGCGCCGTCAGCCATCCGTCGTCAGGTGGCCTTGTCAGAGGCCGTGTATGATGGCCGCTGTACGGTAGAAGATATGACGGCTGTCCGCTGCCATACCTATGAAGACGTGCAGCAGGCCTGGGAAAAAAATCAGATTCCCCTTATGATTGATCCGGAAGGAAAGGCGATTGCCGATCTTAAGCCGGCTGTCGTCGTCGATGCAATCCTCGCTAAAAAGAACCTGGGCACGACGCGGGACATGGCACCTTGTGTCATCGGACTCGGTCCGGGATTTACGGCTGGGTGCGATGTGGACTACGTCATTGAAACGAAGCGGGGTCATAATCTGGGCCGGATCATCACCGATGGAACGGCAGCTGCCAATACGGGAATTCCCGGCATCATTGCCGGATATGGGAAAGAACGGGTAATGCACAGCCCGGCCGCAGGATATGTGTATGGACTGGTGCGGATTGGCGATATGGTGGAACAAGGCGATCCCGTAGCCATCATCACTGGGACCCCACAGGATACCGTTTCTATCTGTACGGAAGGGACGCTCATCCGGGCCAGCCTGACCGGTCTGGTACGGGGGCTGATCCGGGACGGGTATCCCGTTACGCCAGGGTTTAAGACTGCCGATATCGATCCCCGGAAGGAAGAACTGAAAAACTGCTTCACCATTTCAGATAAAGCCCGGTGCCTGGGCGGTGCCGTACTGACGGCTGTCCTGATGGATCAGAAGAAAAAAGGAGTGCAGAAACGATGAAAAAAATGCGTACCGTCGATGCCGTTGGGCAGGTGCTCTGTCATGATATTACACAGATCATCCGTGGCGTGAGCAAGGGTCCCGTCTTTCGCAAGGGGCATATTATCCAGCCGGAAGACATTCCCGTTCTGCTGTCGGTGGGAAAAGAACAGATTTATATCTGGGAAAATAATGAACATATGCTTCATGAAAATGATGCGGCAATCATCCTGCGGGACATCTGTCAGGGCAGTCATATTGCGGCTGGAGAACCTAAGGAAGGCAAAATAGAACTGACGGCGGACTGTGACGGTCTGTTTCTCGTCGATACGCAGGGCCTGTACCGGGTCAATGCCCTGGGTCAGATGATGATTGCCACCCGGCATGGCGGATTTGCCGTTAAAAAAGGAGAACGTCTGGCCGGGACGCGGATCATTCCGCTGGTCATTGAAAAAGAAAAGATGGAGGCGGCAAAACAGGCTGCCGGTCCCAGACCGCTGATGCAGGTCGTTCCCTTCCGGAAAATCCGCTATGGCGTCGTGACGACGGGCAGTGAAGTGTTCCACGGCCGTATCAAAGATACGTTTACCGATGTCATCGTTTCCAAAATGGCGGAATTCGGGGCGGTAATGGCAGCCCACGACATTCTCGATGACGATCCGGTGGCTATTACCCGGGCTATCAACGGCATGCTGGAACAGCACCTGGACATGGTTCTCTGCACGGGTGGGATGAGTGTCGATCCTGATGATCAGACGCCGCTGGCCATCAAAAACACGGGAGCCCGCATCGTATCTTACGGGGCGCCGGTCCTGCCAGGAGCGATGTTCCTCCTGTCCTATATGACCGACGGCCGGCCTGTCGTGGGATTGCCGGGATGTGTCATGTATGCTCGGCGGACTATTTTTGACCTCGTCCTGCCATCCCTTATTGCCGGCGTCCCCATTACGGCAGACCGGCTGGCATCTCTGGGAGAAGGCGGATACTGCCTGAACTGCCCGGTCTGTACCTTCCCGAACTGTGGATTTGGCAAATAGGAGGAAAGAATGGAACAGTTTTCTCATATTGATGAAGCAGGGAATGCCCGCATGGTAGACGTGGGCCAGAAGGAGATAACGGCACGGGAAGCCGTAGCCGTTGGGCGGATTTATATGAGCGATACCTGCTTTTCCATGGTACAGGCCGGTACTATGAAAAAAGGCGATGTACTTACGGTGGCCCAGATTGCCGGCATCATGGGTGCAAAAAGAACGAGTGATCTCGTTCCCCTGTGCCATATCCTGGCACTGACCAAGTGTGCCGTAACCTTTTCTCCCGTACCGGAAGACCGTGCCATCGAGGCCCGCTGTCTGGTACGCTGCCAGGGGCGGACAGGTGTCGAAATGGAAGCGCTTACAGGTGTTTCTATTGCCCTGCTTACCGTGTATGACATGTGCAAAGCCGTCGATAAAAATATGCACATCGAACAGGTTCATCTGGTAGAGAAGAAAGGTGGCAAAAGCGGCCATTTTATCTATGGGAAAGGAGACGACCCACATGCGTGATACTTGGGGCCGTACTATCGATTATCTGCGTATTTCCCTGACGGACCGCTGCAATCTGCGCTGCCGCTATTGCATGCCCTCTGACGTGCCGTCTGTCGGGCACGATGAAATCCTGCGTTATGAAGAAATATTGGAAATTTGTAACGCTGCTGTTTCACTGGGCATCAATCGTTTTAAAGTGACCGGCGGCGAACCGCTCGTGCGAAAGGGAGCCCTTTCCTTTATATCAAAACTCACGGCGCTGCCGGGCGTCTGTGATGTGACACTAACCACCAATGGTCAGCTCCTGAATAAGGCCCTTCCTGTTCTCTGTCAGGTCGGAGTGAGCAGTATCAATGTCAGCCTGGATACGCTTTCGGCCGGTCAGTATGCAAACCTGACCGGCGGCGGGAAGCTCGATGTGGTTCTATCCGCTCTCCGGCAGGCACTGACACGGCCAGTCAGAATTAAGGTGAATGCGGTGTTATTGGAGGAAACGGTGTCCCAGATCCTGCCTCTGGCGGAACTGGCCCGTGACTGGCCGCTGGACGTACGGTTCATTGAGCTCATGCCAATCGGCTGTGGCCGGCAGATGAAGGGTGTCCCTGTTGGCGAAGCTTTTTCCCGGCTGAAACAGGTCTGGCCCGACCTGTCCCTCTGCCGCCACCATGGCAACGGGCCGGCCGTCTATTATGGCAGTACTTCTCTTACGGGACATATCGGCTTTATCGGAGCCAATACGCACCAGTTCTGTCATAGTTGCAACAGGCTGCGTCTGACCAGTACGGGCGTATTGAAACCTTGTCTGTGCTATGAACAGGGCATATCTGTCAAAGACATTATCCGGAGCGGACTTCCCGACCGGCAGGAGCGGCTGCGGCAGGCCGTGACCAGAGCCATAATGGCAAAACCGGAACAGCACCAGTTTTCCGATGCCAGCCGGATTACAGAACATAAAACGATGAATCAGATTGGAGGATAAGATGGGACGCATAGAAGCCATATGTATCAGTACAGTACGGGGCACGCAGAAACAGCCCGTAGAGTCGGCAGAATTGGTCGCTGACTGGGGAATCCGGGGAGATGCCCATGCCGGCCACTGGCACCGTCAGGTCAGCCTGCTTTCGGCAGACCGGATCGACGCATTCCGTGCCCGTGGGGCCGATGTGCAGAGCGGGGCCTTCGGGGAAAATCTCGTCGTCCGCGGCTTTGACTTTTCCGCTCTTCCCGTAGGGACGCTGTTTACAAGCGGCGATGTCCTGCTTGAGCTGACACAGGTGGGCAAGGAATGCCATCAGCACTGTGCGATTTATCAGGCCGTAGGTGACTGTATCATGCCCCGGGAGGGCGTGTTTGCCCGGGTCGTCCGTGGAGGCATCCTGCGGGCCGGTGACGAGCTGGTCATAGCAGAGCGCCGGGAGCGGCGTCCCTATCAGGCGGCGGTCATTACCCTGTCCGATAAAGGGAGTCGGGGAAAACGCCAGGATACGAGCGGGCCGGCCATTGTGGCCAGACTGAAGAAATCAGGATATGATGTCGTGGAAACGCTGCTTCTTCCCGATGAAGCAGCACTCCTCAGGCAGCAGCTTTGCCGGCTGGCAGACCAGCGCCAGGTAGATCTCATTCTGACGACGGGCGGTACGGGATTTTCCCTCCGCGATGTCACGCCGGAAGCGACGGCAGCCGTCGCCGACCGTATGGTGCCGGGGATTGCCGAAGCCATGCGGGCGGCCTCACTGAAGATTACGCCGCGGGCCATGCTGTCCCGGGCAGTCAGCGTTATCCGCAAACGGACGTTGATCATCAACCTGCCGGGCAGTGAAAAAGCCTGTCAGGAATGTATGGATGTCTTTCTGGATACCATTCCCCACGGTCTCGACCTGCTGCGCGGCGAAGGCGGGGATTGTGCCCGGACATGACCCTGTGATTACCGATGAAAAAGGAGATAAGACACCGTATGTGGAAAAAAATAATGGCAGCGATTATGGCAGGAACGTTGGTATTTGCCCTGGCCGGATGCGGAACCGGGCAGAAAGAAACGGCGTCGGGAGAAAAGGATAAGGTTCATCTTACGGTGTTTGCCGCGGCGAGCATGACGGAAACGATGAATCAGATTGCCCAAGAGTACGAACAGGAACATCCCGATGTGGACATTTCCTTTAATTTTGATTCATCAGGTACCCTGAAGACGCAGATTCAGAATGGGGCAGACTGCGATTTGTTCATCTCGGCTGCCCAGAAGCAGATGAACCAGCTCGATGGTTCCCGGGATAAAAAAGCTAATCCCGACGGCCTCGATTTCGTCAAGAGCGACAGCCGGGTCGATCTTCTGGAAAACAAAGTCGTTCTGGTTACGCCCGAAGGGAACCCTGGTGGCGTTCAGAACTTCCATGACATGGCGGCTAAATTGAAAGAAGGCTCTATCCGTCTGGTCATGGGCAACAGTGATGTGCCCGTCGGCCAGTATACGCAAAAGATTCTGACATTCTATGGCCTCGATGAAACGGTCATTGCCCGTGCCGGCCACATCACGTATGGTTCCAATGTCAAGGAAGTGACGACCCAGGTCAGGGAAGGCAGTGCCGACTGTGGCGTCATTTATGCGACCGATGCTTTTAGTGCCCGCCTGAAACCGGTCGATGAAGCGACGAAAGACATGTGCGGACAGGTCATTTATCCGGCAGCAGTTATGAAACACAGCCAGCATCAACAGGAAGCCCGGGCCTTCCTGGACTATCTGAAAGGGGATGGGGCCATGCGGATTTTTAAGAGCGTCGGCTTTAGTCCCGTCTCGTAAGGAAGCGGTATGATGGACTGGTATCCTCTGTGGAACAGCCTGCGCATTGCCGGCATTTCCTGCATCCTCGTCTTTTTCAGCGGCATCTGCCTGGCCTATTACGTGGCCCGCCTGCCCCGCATATTAAAAGGAATCCTCGATGTCGTCCTCACGCTTCCACTGGTCCTGCCGCCGACGGTCTGCGGCTGGCTGCTCCTCCTCGTCTTCGGCCTGAAGCATCCTGTCGGCATGTTTCTCAACGATGTGGGTATCCGCTTTGTCATGACCTGGTACGGCGGTGTCCTCGCTTCGTCAGTAGTGGCCTTTCCCCTCATGTACCGCACGGCCCGCGGGGCCTTTGAAAGTTTTGATGAGACACTGGCCTGGAGCGGCCGGACACTGGGCCTGTCCGATACGTATATTTTCTGGCACATCCGTATGCCCTGCTGCCGTCAGGGTATCATCGCTGGGACGGTGCTGGCCTTTGCCAGGGCACTGGGAGAATATGGGGCGACGACCATGCTCATCGGATACATCCCTCACAATACGGCGACGATTTCTACGACGGTCTATCAGCTCTGGCGTACCAATGATGAATACCACGCATTTATCTGGGTCCTCATCAATATCGCTATCAGTGCGGTCGTGCTGCTCACCATCAACGTATATGAAAAAAGAGGCCGTGAAAGGAGACGCCTTCTATGAGCCTGTCTGTCCATATAGAAAAGAAGCTGGGCGCCTTTACCCTGTCTGTCCGTTTTGAAACAAGGGGCGGTGTCCTCGGCATCCTCGGCGCTTCCGGAAGCGGCAAGAGCAAGACCCTGCAGTGCATTGCCGGTATCGAAAGACCCGATGCCGGGCGGATCGTGCTCAACGGCCGCGTCCTGTTCGATTCCCGTTCCCGCACGGATATGCGCGTTCAGGACCGTCATGTAGGCTATCTGTTCCAGAATTACGCCCTGTTTCCCCATATGACGGTAGAGGAAAATATCTATAGTGGTATCCGCTATCTCAAGGATAAACGGGAGCGACAGCGGCGGGTCGATGATATGATCGGACGGATGCACCTGACCGGCCTTTCGGACCGTAAGCCGGGACAGCTTTCGGGAGGGCAGCAGCAGCGGACGGCCCTGGCGCGCTGCCTCATCAATGAACCGGATATCCTCCTTCTCGATGAACCGTTCAGCGCCCTCGATACATGGCTCAGGGAGCAGCTGCTGGCCGAATTGAAGCAGCTGCTGACGTACTATGACAAAGATGTCCTGATCGTCACCCATAACCGGGACGAAGCCTATCAGTTATGCCGGCATATAATCGTTCTGGAAGATGGCCGCGTCGATTCGTCCGGGAAGGTACAGGACATCTTTTCCGCGCCGCCTACCAGGGCGGCGGCTATCCTGACGGGGTGCCGGAATATTGCGCCGGCCCGCCTTCTGGAAAATGAAGTAGTCGTGCCGGACTGGAATCTCCGTTTTCACCCGGAACGCCCTGTCCCGCCGGGCCTGTGTGCCGTAGCCATAGGAGAACGGTCGTTTGTGCCGGGCCGGGAAGAAAACGGTCAGACTGTTACGGTAGAGACGATTCTGGAACGGCCCTTTTCCTGGCTGGTACAATTCCGCTACCGGAATCAGAAAGAGAATACGCCGTCTCTCTGGTGGCAGGTAGATAAAACAAGTCATGAACCGCCACAGGTATTGTCTCTGGGCGTATCTTCCCGTGATATACTGCTTCTGCATACATAAAGAAAGGAATCCTGTATACGATGAAATCTCTTTTTTCCAAACTATTCGAAGAACTTTCTTCCGGGCGCAGTGCCGTATTACTGACGATTATTGATACGGTGGGTTCGACTCCCCGCGGCGCCGGCAGCCACCAGCTGATCCTGGAAGACGGATCGGCGCCGGGAACGGTCGGCGGGGGCTATCAGGAACACCTGGCCTGTGAAGCAGGCAGGAAGGCTCTGAAAGAAAAAAAGTCATTCATACTGCCACTGGTCCTGCACGAGGATCCTGTAGCAGATATCGGGGCCGTATGCGGCGGCGAACTGCGCGTATTCTGCCAGTATTTTGATCCGGCTGTCCCGTCCCTGATGCCCCTGCTGGCCCGGGCGGTGCAGTGCTTGTCCGGGCAGCATGCCTGCCGGTTCTTCTTGGATCTGACCGATCCGGCGCATTGGGGCATGGCCCTTTTGACAGATGATGGACCGGTATATTGTGGTCATGACTGCTATTTGCAGCAATTTCATGAAGAACCGGGTCAGGAAAGATCCGTACCGGGCATAGTATCCCTTCCAGGCCATCTCTTGTATAAAGAAATACTGGCCTATCCCCGGCGGGTCATCGTTTTCGGGGGCGGTCATGTGGCCAAAGCACTGGTTCCACTCTTGACAGGGCTGGGATTTTCCTGTACTGTTGTCGAAGACCGGGGCGAATTTGTATCTGCCAGCCGTTTTCCTGATGCGGCCGTGCGGATTACAGCCGATTTCCATCACCTGGCAGACTATGTCCCGGTATCAGGCGACGATTATGTCTGCATTATGACCCGTGGCCATCTGGGGGACTATGACGCACAAAAATATGCCCTTTCCTGTCATCCCTGTTACATCGGGGTCATCGGCAGCCGGGCAAAGTTAGCTTTCGTCCGTTCCAAACTATTAGCTGACGGATTTCCTGCAGATGCCATCGACGCCTGCCACGCGCCTATAGGCCTGCCCATTTCGGCGGCGACACCGGAAGAAATCGCCGTCAGTATCGCTGCCGAACTCATTGCTGTCCGGGCCCGCCGTGAAGGCCGTGAAAAAGAGGATGCCAAAGTCTGGAGAGCGTATAGGAATGAACATTGTCGTATATAAAAAAGATTCGGATGAACATGTATCCACCCTGTGGGAGGGCATAGGCCGTATCCTGCCGGAACTGGCACGGACTGATGTCCCGGTCGTACTGGCCGTTACCGGTGCCGGCGGCAAAACGACCTGTATTGCCGCTCTGGCACGAGAATTGATGGACAGAGGCAAACGCGTCCTCGTCGTGACGACGACCCATATGTATCAGCCCGAACGGTATGGCGTGCTGACCGATGATGCCGCCGCAATCGTCCGGCAGATGCGGGAAACGGGTATTGCCGTGGCGGGGCTTCCCTGTGATGGCGGCAAGATTTCGTATATCGGTGATGCGGCCTATCATACAGCGGCGCGCCATGCCGATGTCGTCCTCATCGAAGCCGATGGATCGCGGCGCCTTCCTTTTAAAGTGCCGGGGGCGAACGAGCCGGTCCTTCCCGCCCGGTGTGACGCCGTACTGTCCATTGCCGGCCTGTCGGCACTGGGACGGTCCTTGCAGGCTGTCTGCTTCCGCTGGGATGAGGCGGCTGATGCGGCACGGCGGTTTGGACGGACCTTTCCGCAGGAAGCGGCTGACGGGACCGTACCGCTGTCTATCAGCTTGTTTGCCCGGCTCTGGCAGAACTGCTGCCTTTCTGGCATGGCATGGGATATCCCGGTCCTTCCCGTACTGAATCAGGCCGACACGCCACAGCATCGCATCGCTGCCAGCTTGATTTTCCAGGAAATGGATCTTCCTGCAGGGCTCATCACGTCCTTTGCCGGAAAGGAAGGGATTCCGTGCATATAAGCCTGGTATATATGGCTTCCGGGCAGGGGCGCCGGTTTGGAAGAAATAAACTGCTTACTCCTTTTGCCGGAAGACCTCTGTATCAGCATGGGTTTCTCCAGCTCCGGGAGGGGATAGGAGCTGTGCGGCAGGAGAACATAGGGTGTGATATCGTTGTCGTTTCACCCTATGAAGAATTGCGCCACTGGTGTCGGGAACGGGGAGCACAGGTGTATCCCAACGATGCCAGTCAAGAGGGCATAGCCGCCTCAATCCGCATTGGTACCGCCACTCGTGACAGCGATGCCTATGGTTTTTTTGTGGCTGACCGGCCTCTGCTGCAGGCACAGACCATAGCCAGTTTTTTGACGGGATATGTCCGTTCAGGACAGCCGGTTGGCGCCATGCGGGCCTCGGGTATTGTAGGAAATCCGGCCGTTTTCAGAAGTACGTTCCGGCAGGAACTTATGTCCCTCCGCGGTGACTGCGGCGCCGGCGTTCTATTGAAAAAATACGGGAAGCAATGCTGGGTATATGATGCATCAGAAACGGAGCTCTCCGATATCGATACAGTGGCAGATGCCCGGGTTTTGTTGCCACTCATGAATAAAAAATAAAATATCTATTATATATGTGCAGAGTATGTTGTTGGAAACAGCATACTCTATATTTCTTTATGTCAGTAAAAATGGGACTTTTTATGTGAAAAAAAGAATATAGTTGTATGCAGGATACACGGAAGATGTTGCATTTTTAGTCTTGACATTCAGAGAATTTCATGTAGAATAAATGCATGGTTCGTAATAACGACCAAGTTAGTATATACGAAAAAGACTACTGTGCAGAAGGGATTGGGATATACATGAAAAAAGCAGAATATTTAACGCCTGTCGTTACTATTTTTGACCGCGTGGGCAATATAGACCAGAAAGGCAATGAAATGGTCTATGATTTCCTCATCAAAGGCGGTGTAGACGGCATCGTCGTTATGGGCAGCACGGGTGAATTTTTTGCCATGTCTATGGAACAGAAGAAACGCCTTATCGACATTGCCGTGCCCTATATCAAAGGGAAAGTAAAATGCATGATCGGTACGGGCTGCATGAGCGTCCGCGATACGGTAGAACTTTCCAACTATGCCTGCGATGCCGGCGCTGACGCCGTCATGATTGTCTGCCCCTATTATTTCCCGCTCAGTGCAGAAGATATTGAAGCCTATTATGATACAGTTCTTCCCCAGGTCCGGGGCAATGTCTTCATTTACAATTATCCCGGTGCAACGGGCGATGACGTGACGCCGGAAATTACTCTCAATCTGCTCCGCAAACATAAAAACCTCGTCGGCTACAAAGATACGATTGAACTCTTTTCCCATACGCGTAAACTGATCGAAGTCACAAAAGACGAATTCCCCGACTTCATCGTTTACTCCGGCTACGATGAAAACCTCGTCCACATCATGCTCAGCGGCGGCAACGGCTGTATCGGCGGCCTGTCCAACTTTGCTCCGAAACTCTGCTCCGAATGGTGCCGGGCCATTAATGAAAAGAACTGGGAATACATGTTTGACTGTCAGGAAAAAGTCAATGGACTGATGTACATCTATTCGTCCAAGACGCCGTTCCCGCAGGTTGCCAAGAAGGCTCTCAACCTCCAGGGGGTTCCCGTCAGCGAATACTGCATGCATTTCTCCAAGAGACCGCCGACGGTGAAAAAACTCCAGGCCTTCATCGATGGCATCGATTTGGAAAACCTCATGAAACGCAACAACAAACAGGCTATCAAGAAAGATACAAAATAATATAAGGTACGCTCCTGCCGTCTGATTCATAGCAGCAATGAATCAGACGGCTTTTTTATGCAAAATATGCATAATTGAAGCGGAATACACCTATAATTGCAAGCTCTGATTCATTGACAGAGGCGGATTTTTACGTTACTATGAACGTACATTCACCAGGTTTTAGTTTGGCTTTTGTCAATCCAAACTGGTATACTACAGTTCTAGGTTGATTTTCATATTTAAAGAATTATCTAGTGGATGTTTTGTAAGAAAAGGAGAGATTTGAATGTCAGTAAAAGAATTATATGCTAACGATGCATCAGACTTAATTCTCCGTTCGCGCACACATGCAGATGGACCAGATGGCGTATTGCCTTTGACTCCGGAAACACTGCGTAATTCCCCGAGCGGCAATATTTTTGGCATGACCATTGATGCCGGCATGGGCTGGGACCCCAAGACACTGGCCAATGGCGATGTTATGATGATCAGCACCTATGGCGGTCTCAAAAAAGACGATGGCACGACCGTTGCCGTCGGTCTCCATCCCGGTCACTTTGAACTGGACGGCCTCTTAAAAGAAGCGGCTAATACATTAAAAGATATGGGCTATGTACCGACGGCTGCCTTTGTCACCGACCCCTGCGATGGCCGTACACAGGGCACGACGGGCATGTTCGATTCCCTGCCGTACCGTAATGACGCTTCTATGGTCATGCGCCGCCTCATCCGGTCCCTCCCGACCCGCAAAGCCGTCATCGGTGTCGCTTCCTGCGATAAAGGCCTGCCGGCCATGATGATGGCCCTGGCCAACATGCATGACCTGCCGACGATCCTGATCCCCGGCGGCGCTACCCTTATGCCAAATGACGGGGAAGACCTCGGCACCGTACAGACTATCAGCGTACGCTATGCCAATAAAGAACTGTCCTTCGACCGTGCCTGCCGTCTGGGCTGCATCGCCTGTGCCAGTGGTGGCGGCGGCTGTCAGTTCCTCGGTACAGCCGGCACGAGCCAGGTCGTAGCCGAAGGCCTTGGTTTCTGCCTGCCTCACGCTGCCCTGTCCCCGTCGGGTGAACCCATCTGGTACGACATGGCGAAAAAATCGGCCGTTGCCGCTATGGATCTTTATAAAGCCGGCATTACGACGAAAGATATCATTACCGATAAAGCCATCGAAAACGCTATGGTTATCCATGCCGCTTTCGGCGGTTCGACCAACCTCCTGCTCCATCTCCCGGCTATCGCCTTCATGGCTGGCTGCCACGTACCGACCGTTCATGACTGGGCACGGATCAACAAAGAAGTTCCCCGTCTGGTCAGCGTTCTGCCTATGGGTCCGATCAACTATCCGACCGTTGACGTATTCATGGCCGGCGGCGTTCCGGAAGTCATGCTCCACCTGCGCAAGATGGGCCTGCTCCACGAAGATGTCATGACCGTTACGGGCAGCACCCTCGGTGAAAACCTCGACTGGTGGGAACAGTCCCAGCGCCGTGTATCCTGCCAGAAGCGCCTGAAAGAACTGGATAACCTCAACGTTGACGACGTTATCTTCAGCCCGGAACAGGCAAAAGCCAAAGGTATCGGTTCGACCATTACCTTCCCGACCGGCAATATCGCTCCCGAAGGCTCGGTCGTCAAATCGACAGCTATCGATCCGTCCGTCATCGACGACGATCACGTATACCGTCATACAGCTCCGGTCAAATGCTATCCGTCTGAAAAAGCTGCCATTACAGCTCTTAAGAACGGCGGCGTAGAAGCTGGCGACATCATGGTAGTCATGGCTGGCGGCCCGATGGGTACCGGCATGGAAGAAACATATCAGCTGACTTCCGCACTGAAACACCTGTCCTTCGGCAAACACGTAGCCCTCATCACCGATGCTCGTTTCTCCGGCGTATCGACAGGTGCATGCTTCGGCCACGTAGGTCCGGAAGCACTGGCTGGTGGTCCTATCGGCAAACTCCGTGACGGTGATGTCGTAGAAATCATCGTCGATACGGTAAACCTCAAAGGCAGCCTGAACTTCATCGGCACGAAAGACCACAAGCTGACCTATGAAGAAGGCGCCAAAGTACTGGCTGAACGGGAAACGAACCCGGCCATCCACGAAGACGACGATCTGCCTGATGATACCCGTCTCTGGGCAGCCCTGCAGGATGTCAGCGGCGGCACATGGAAAGGTACTGTCTACGATGTCGATAAGATCATTGAAACACTGAAAGCCGGTAAAGAAGCACTGGCCAAGAAAAATAAATAAGCCACAGGCACAGCCTGACGTATAAAGAAAAGGCGCTACATGAAGCATTTCCGCTAGCATGCAGCGCCTTTTTCGTACCGTGGATGCCGGCTGACTGCCGCTTTTACGACACCGGCTTATGACAACAGGCCCTATCGGTGCAGGATGTGGCTGCTGTGCTTCCTGACGATGATGACGACGCCGGCGAGGATGAGAATCATGCCCAGGGCGATGTTCCAGGTGAGCATTTCTCCCAGGAAGAGGATGCCGCTCAGTACACCGATAGCCGGGACGACGAGGATGGCCGTGCCGGCTTTGGACGCTTCCATATGCTGCAGGATGTAGTTCCAGAGGAAGAATCCGGCGGCACCGGCCAGAAGTACGTTATATAAGAGTGCCGATACACTGGTCAGGTTCCAGATGACGGTGGTCTGACCGCTCCCGGTTGCCCAGAAGGCGAGTACTATGCCGCCCAGGGCCATCTGCCAGGCCGTGCAGGTTATCATATCGCAGCCGCCGAGTTTCAGCTTGAGGATAACGCCCGATACAGCCCATCCCAGAGCACCGCCGAGGACGATGAGCATGGCGCCGATGTGATTGTCGAAATGGATATTCATGAGCAGGCAGAGCCCGGCCATGGAGAGGAAAATGCCAAAGCATTTGCGCTTCGTCAGGCGTTCATTCAGAAAGAAATGGGCCAGGATGGCCATGAATACAGGCATGGTGTAATTGAGTACGGCCACGAGCCCCGCCGAAAGAGTGACGATGCCAATCTGCATAGCCGCATTATTCAGGACAATCTGGGAAACTCCCGTGAGAAATATCCAGGGCCAGTATTTTCGCTCCGGCCAGAACGTGTGGCGGAATGCGCAGACCAGAAGCAGCACGGCGGCTGCCATCAGGGCCCGGCAGGCAACGAACAGGACGGGCGGGAAATAGGCCGTCGATACTTTCATGACGACCCAGTTGTAGCCCCAGATTATATATAGGAGAATCAATGCTTTAATCATACGTACCGGCTCCTTTGTTAGGATGTATTCATTATAACACGAACGGGACAGGGGCTGTAAGAAAATCCTTTCATACCGTTTTAGCGGCGTACCATAATGTAGTATAATATATATGTTAGTCCGAAGAGGAGGATGATATAAATGAAATGTGTCGTATTACTCAGTGGCGGCGTAGACTCGACGACGTGTCTGGCTATGGCCGTAGAAAAATATAAAAAAGAAAATGTACTGGCCCTGACGGCGTATTATGGACAGCGCCATGAAAAGGAACTACAGGCGGCCCGCAAAGTGGCAGCCTATTATGGCGTACAGCAGGAAGAAATCAATCTGGCCCAGGCTTTCGTGCACAGTGACTGCCCGCTCCTGGAACGCAATAACGATAAGGAGATTGCCCATATGTCCTATGCCGAACAGCTGGCCCAGGCTGGCGGGGAAGGTACGGTAGAAACATACGTCCCCTTCCGCAACGGCCTGTTCCTTTCCTTTGCCGCCGCCGTTGCGGTCAGTGTCCATGCCGAAGTCATCTACTACGGCGCCCATGCCGACGATGCTGCCGGCCGGGCCTATCCGGACTGCACGCCGGAATTTGAACAGGCCATGAATACGGCTATTTATGAAGGGTCCGGCCACACCTGCCATCTGGAAGCGCCACTCCTTGCGTGGAATAAGGCCGGCGTCGTCAAAGAAGGACTGCGCCTCGGAGCTCCCTACGAACTGACCTGGAGCTGCTATGAAGGGGGAGATATGCCCTGCGGCGTCTGCGGGACCTGCCGTGACCGGGCGGCTGCCTTTGCGGCCAATGGTGTACCCGACCCGGCACTGAAGAAATAATCCGGCATACGACGAAAGGAGACGTGCGACGTGATAGCAAAGAAAACAGCCGCCTTATGCGCCGCTCTGGCCCTGACGGCCGTACTGGGAATCTTTTCTTCCCCGGCGGTTGTCCTGGCAGCCAGTGAAAAAGACGATTTTTATCAGGCGGTAAATGAAAAGACGCTGAGAGAAAAACAGATCAAGCCGACGGAAGCCTCGTGGTCCTGGTTCCACGAACGGGATCTGGAAAATAAGGAATTCCTGACTAAAGAAATAGAAGACATTGCCAGCCATCAGGGAACCTATGCCAAGGGTACGCCGGAACAGAAAATCGCCGACCTGTACCAGTGCATTACCGACCAGGAAACGCGCAATGCCACTGCCCGGAAGCATATTCAGGACGTACTGGCGCCCATCAAAGCAGCTAAGACACCACAGGAACTGACGGAGGCAGTAGGAGAACTCCATCAGAAATATGGCATCAACGTGCTCATGAGCATGGACGAACAGCGCCTGCCCGACAGCCGGCGCTATGTGGCCCGCTTTGAACCCAATAATCCTTTCCTGTCGCGCTACGACCTGGAAAAGGAGCCCCAGCCGGGTGCATGGAAACGTCATACGGAATATATATCCCGGCTGCTCCAGGAAGATGGGTCGGCCAAAGACAAAGCCGATACGATGGCAGAAGCTATCCTGGCCTATGAAAAGTCCCTGGCACCGCATATGCTGACCAGCGAGGAAAAAAATGATATTATGGTGATGAACCAGATGGTAACGCGCAAGGAATTCCTGGAGATGACGCCTCACCTGGATGGGAAACGCCTGCTGAAAGACTGGGGCCTTTCCCGGGAAAAAGTCTTTTTCCTTTCCAATCCGGATTATCTCTGTCAGATTGATGCAGCCTATACAGAAGAGAACCTGGAACTGATGCGGAATTATTTCATTGCCCGCACTTACGACATGCTGGCGCCTTTTGCCGACATCCCCCTGCGCGACATAACGAAAGCCTATTATAACCAGCGCTATGGCATCAAACAGAACCGGACGGAACGGGAACGTGCTTCTTATCTGCTGCAGGACATGCTGCCCTACGAATTAGGACAGATTTACCTGAAAAAACGCTGCACCCCTCATATGGTGCAGGACGTGCGGGCCATGATCTATGAAGTGCGGAAGGTCTATCGCTCCCGTCTGGCAGCCAATACCTGGATGAGTCCCCGTACGAGAGCACAGGCCATAGAAAAGCTCGATGCCCTGCGCGTCTTCGTCGGAGGTCCGGCAGCCGATGACAAACCGACCATTGAAGATATGCACGTCGTCATCCCCGAATCTGAAGGAGGTGACCTGCTCAGCAATATCCTGGCCAGCAATGCCTGGGCCGCCCGGGAGGAAGAGAAACTGATAGGTACGGATTTCAACCCCGATAAGTGGTACGCCTTCGATCCGCAGGATGTCAATGCAGCGTATATTTCTGACAATAACAGCATCACCATCCCCGCAGGGATCCTCCAGCCCCCATTCTACGATGACCGTGCTTCGCGGGGGGCGAATCTGGGAGGTATTGGCGTCGTCATCGGCCATGAAATATCCCATGCTTTTGACCCAAATGGCAGTCATACCGATAAAGACGGGAATGTCCGTGATTGGTGGACGAAAGCCGACTATGACGCCTTCCAGAAACGGGCTGCCGCCTTTGCCCCTTATTACAGCCGCTATGAGCTGGCACCGGGGCAGTATGAAAACGGCAAGCTCGTCATGAATGAGGCCATCGCCGATTGCGGCGGCCTTTCAGCCGCGACGGAAATTGCCGCAGGCGACAAGACGGTCCTCCAGGACCTGTATCGTAATTTCGCGTCTATTTTCGCTTCCAAGTATACAGATCAGCTTCTCCATCAGCTGCTTATGCTCGATCCCCATCCGGAAGGGCGGGCCCGGGTCAATGGTGCCTTATCGTCTACGGACGGGTTTTACGGTGCCTATGGCATTACTGACGGAGACGGCATGTATATTGCCGAAAAAGACCGGGTAAAACTTTGGTAAAATACCTGTCCACATAGATAATGCAGGGGAAAGACATCGTTTTCCCTTGCATTATCGCAGGTGATACGATACAATCACAGGAGAAGAGCATGCCATAGATTTTATGGTATGTTCCCCAAGTGGGACAAATTTTGTACCACTGGGAACAAAAATGCAACAGCACTTACGCAGACACAGTATGGAGTTTATACAAGGAGGTATTTTATGCGAACCTACATTGCACTCATCGCTCATGATGCCAAGAAAGATGCCATTGTCAAACTGGCAACACAGTTTAAAAACGTATTATCCCGGTATCCCCTCGTAGGAACCGGTGAAACGGGACGGCGCATTGAAAACGAAACGGGACTTACAGTGAAACAGATGCAGCCCGGCCCGATGGGCGGCGACCAGCAGATCGGCGGCATGATCGCTTCCGATGAAGTACTCGGCGTCGTCTTTCTGCGCGATCCCCTGACAGCCCAGCCTCATGAACCGGATGTGTCGGCGTTCCTGCGCCTCTGCGATGTCCATTCTGTGCCTGTTGCTACCAATGTGACCAGTGCCCGTATCCTGCTTTCGGCACTGGATGAAAAGCCTGATTTGTTTAACCTGTAAAAGGAGCATAACTGATGAAACGAACAAAAATCGTATGTACCCTGGGTCCCAGTTCAAATACGCCGGACATCCTGGAAGGCATGGTCCGTGCCGGCATGAATGTAGCCCGGTTCAATTTCTCTCATGGCAGCCATGAAGAACATAAAAAACGCATTGAAATGGTCCGTGCCGTTTCCCGGAAATTAGGCACGCCCATTGCCCTTCTGCTCGATACAAAAGGTCCGGAAATCCGTCTGGGCAAGTTTAAAAATGGCTCTATCATGATGGAAGCCGGTCATGACTTTACCCTGACGGCCCGTGACGTAGAAGGTGATGAAACTATCGCCTCTATGAACTATAAAGAATTGCCCCAGGATGTCAAACCCGGTGACCATATCCTCCTGTCGGACGGCCTGGTCAATCTGGAAGTCACGTCCGTTGAAGGCGAAGACATCCACACGAAAATCCTCAACAGCGGCAAGATGAGTGACCGCAAGCGCGTTGCCGTACCGGGGATTCCCATCAATCTGCCGGCCGTATCGGAAAGTGATGCAGCCGATATCGAATTTGGCATCCACATGAATATGGACTGGATTGCCGCTTCTTTCATCCAGCGTGGCAAAGACGTGCTGACCATCCGCAAGATTCTGGAAAATCACGACAGCCATATGAAGATTATTTCCAAAATCGAATGCAAGGCTGCGGTCAACAATATCGATGAAATCATCAGCATGAGCGATGGCATCATGGTAGCCCGCGGCGATCTGGGTGTGGAAGTACCGGCGGAAGAAGTGCCGACGCTGCAGAAACTCCTGATCCGCAAATGCCAGGCGGCCGGCAAACCGGTCATTACGGCAACGCAGATGTTGGAATCCATGTGCAACAATCCCCGTCCGACCCGGGCCGAAACGAGTGACGTAGCCAATGCCATCCTCGACGGGACCGATGCAGTCATGCTCAGCGGTGAAACAGCGGGCGGCCTGTATCCCATAGAAGCTGTCCAGACCATGGCCCGGGTGGCGGTCTTTACGGAAAGCCAGTTCCCGCCGCAGGCTCATCAGGAAGGAAATAAGGCCCCGGCGACGACGACCGAATCCATCGGCAAGGCGACGGTCAAAATCGCCGAAGACCTCCATGCGGCGGCCATCATTGCCTCGACCGAACGGGGCGGCACGGCCCAGATGGTAGCCAAGTACCGTCCGGCATGCCCGATTATTGCCGTTTCCCCGCATGAAAACATCGTACGCCGCCTGCAGATGAACTGGGGCGTCCAGGCCATCCTGGGGAAAGAAAGCAATACGACCGATGAAGTCGTCGATAACGCCATTTACGCCGCTCTTGATGCCGGCCTCATCAATGCCGGCGACCTCGTCGTCCTCACAGCAGGTGTTCCCGTGGCCAAAGCCGGATCGACCAACATGGTGCGCGTCCAGGTCGTAGGAGATGTCCTTCTCCGCGGTACCGGCATCGGCCGCAATTCGGCTATAGGCCCCGTATGCGTAGCCGGGAGTCTCGATGATCTGAAGGCTCATTTCACCGACGGCGCCATCCTGGTCATGCGTTCGGCCAGTGCGGAATACGTAGACTATATGAAACGGGCCAGCGCTATCGTATCGGAAGAAGCGGGCCTTACGAGTGAATCGGCTATCGTAGCCATCACCTTCGGCATCCCCACCATTGTCGGGGCAGAACATGCTGCCGATGTCCTGGAAAATGGAGAAGTCGTGACCGTCGATGCCAGCCGCGGTACGATTTTCCGTGGCAAAGCCAATGCCCGGTAATGTGAACTGATAATACAGACAGAGGATATTCCATTACGCCCCAAATGCGTAATGGGATATCCTCTGTTTTAAGATGGGCATTTTAAAGGGACTGCCGTAACAGAATCTTGTTGATCCTGCTGTGGCAGTCCCTTTTGTATGCAATCTGCGTGGCAGACCGGTCAGGATATAGTTAGTACGGCGAATGACTCCGATGTGTCATAGCAGAGGGATTCGGTAAAAAGCCGGTTTGTCTGCCGCAGGGATTATCGGGCTTTGAGAGCCTGGATTTCCGCTTTCAGGGCTTCGACTTCGGCCCTGAGTTCTTCTACGTCGCTGGAAGTCTGGGATGGAGATTGGGAAGCACCGGGGCCGACGCGGAAGGTAACGCCGAAATTGCCGGCGGCCTTGCGGTCATTGCCGAAGGTACTGGAGGCACCGAGAGAGAACATGACATCGCGGTTTACATGATAGAAACCACCGAGAGCGACAGCCTGCTTGCCATCATAGGTACCAGCCGCAGCGCTGATCTGGAAACGGGAACCGCTGCCATCGTAATCGATGGGATGAAGACCGGCCAGAGCGGCAGATAAGGCGCCGACACTGTCGATTTCCTGACCGAGGCTGCGTACGTGCGTATTCAGTGACATAATGGCGTTGCTGTTCTGCTGAATTGATGCCGTATTAGTATTGATACCTTCCGTGAGGTCAGCCGAACCATTGGAAAGGTTCGCCGAGCCAATTTTTTTCGCATTGGCGGTTACGGCTGCATTGCTCTTTTCTGTGGCTTTGGCAAGCTGGCCGACCGTGGCGGCATCGCTATCGTTTACACCGTCAGCAACGTGGATGATGCGCCGTTCGGCATTACCAGAGCCGAGGGAGACGACGCCGTTTTTGTCTGTAGATTTCAAATCAGAACTATATACGGTACTGTCAGCGCCAAGGGCAACAGAGTTTTTAGCCCCGTCACCGACGTTTGCCCCTGTACCGATAGCCGTGGATTTTTCGGCCTTCGCATGGCTGCCTTCGCCGAATGCAGCAGAACCAGCGGCTGTTGCTGCACTCTGTTCACCGATAGCCGTCCCCTGGGCCCCTGTTACTTTGCTGCCATAGCCGACGGCCGTGCTCTGCATGGCCGAGACACTGGATCCAGCGCCAATAGCCGTTGCATTGGCAGAATTGAAATCGTTCTGGCTGGTCGAGACATCGACAGAAGCCCCGGCACCGACAGCAACGCTGTTCTGGCCCCGTACGGAAGCTGGCGTACTCATGGAACCGGCCTGTCCACCGCCCATAGCGACGGAATTCGTATTGCCGGCAGCTCCTTCACTCCAGCCATCGGCACCGGCATAGACATGGCCCGGCGTGATGCCCGATTCGGTAAGACCCCGTGTGCCGCCTTTTATGGAAATATTGACTTCACTAGCTGTGACAGGACCGGCGGCCAGGGCCGTGAATGGTGCGGCAGCTGTACAGAGTGCGGTGACAGCCATGAGTACGGCTGCGTGGTTTTTCCAGGTTCGTGGATGATGTATTTTCATGTTGAACATGCCTCCTGTAAGGTAACGACAGTTACCAAAATTGATTTCTGTCATAACCTTACCTCTGGGCTGTAAACAAACCGTTACGCACGGGTAATAAAACAGTAAAATATAATTTGTCTTTTAATACGATACAAAAGCAGTAGGGCGAAGGCCGTGTAAAAATTGGGGATGGAAAGAGAAAAATATGGGTAAGCACTCTGTAAAAAAACTCGATAAGTGGCGTATTTATGCGGATTATAGGTATTTTGACAAGGAGGAAACATTCCCTCTATACTAGCGGTACAGGCGGATATCCGTCTGCGCGGGACTGCTGCGAGAGCGCGAAATGTAGATTCAGAGAGGAAACGAGGAAAACTCGCCTGAGTCATGCGTGCCTCTCCCGGGCAATGATCCTGCCTGTTGTTTTTGGGAAAGAGAGGAATCTATCATGATGAAATCTAAAATTGCCGCTGCCTTTGCAGCCGTTCTAACACTGGGCGCAGCCAGCGCCTTTGCCGCCAATCCCTTTGTCGATGTACCGACTGATAGTTGGGCTTATAAGTCGGTTGTCGAACTGGCCGATGCCGGCGTTATCCAGGGTGTCGATAGCTCGTATTTCCAGGGGGAACGCAATATTACCCGGTACGAAGCAGCTGAAATGACTGCCAAAGCTATGGCTCACATGGACAAAGCCTCGGTCGAACAGCGTGCCCTCATCAATAAACTGGCTGACGAATATGCCGATGAACTCAACAGCCTCGGCGTCCGCGTTTCCAATTTGGAAAAGAAAGTGGGCAACGTCAAACTGACTGGTGATGCCCGTGTCCGTTACCGTTATCAGCAGGGCAGTAAGGAAAATGATGATTCCTGGGATTATCGTGTACGACTCCGCGCAACGGCCAAAGTCAATGACAAAACGACGGTCAAATACGGCCTCAGCACGGACTCCATTGCTTTCTCGGATAATGAAACGGCCAGCAGTGACAATGGTGACGTTTATACCGACCGGGCAGAAGTAGAAACGAAACTGGGGAATTTCAAAATCAACGCCGGCCGTACGGATAAATATGTCATGGGTAATGCTTATGGCCTCAACTACGGCGATGTCTTCGACCGTGCTCAGTTACAATACAAGAACGACAATTTTGCCGTCACTGCCGGCTATGGTAAATTTAAAATCAACGGCTTGGATAAGACCTTTGCTGGTGATGATGATAAGGGAATCGATGGCGTAAAGACCGGCTATGGCGAAATCGAAGGCTTCTTCGGCAATGGTTCCAAAGTCGGCGTATACTACAACGACTTTAGCCGTGCCGGTGGTAAAAATAGAGGTGATTCCTTCATGGGCGATGACCTCTGGGGCGCTTACGTATCCTACAATTTCGGAAGCAAATGGAATCTCCTCGTCAACTATGAAAAGGTCAACCTGACAAACGGATACAAGACCATCAATAATGACGACAATGGCAACCTCTGGATTGCCCAGCTGACCTATGGTAAAGCCATCAAATCCCAGCCGGGGACCTGGAGTGCCTGGGTAGAATACCTCAACGTTGAAGACGGTGCGTACCTCGGCGGCTCGACGAACAGCTGGCGCTTTGATAAAAAAGCTTTGGGAAATATCGAATCGTGGGGTGTCGGCGGCAGCTACGTCGTAGCCAAAAACGCCCAGTTCAACGTATATCAGACCTTTGCTTCCAAATGGAAAGATAATAAGAAAAACGCAGCCGATCCGGAAGAACAGACACGGGCGGAATTTGTATTTGCCTTCTGATGCCACGCCGGCGATACACTTCAAACTTCAAACACAAAAAGGACTGCCTGGGGGGGCAGTCCTTTTCGTATATAGGAGAGGTGGATTGTTTCGGGTAGGGGAGATTATCCTAAGATTTTCTTCAGATCTTCTTCCGGCGTGCTGGTCGGAGAAATCTGGAAATTTTCTACGAGGTAGTTGAGGACATTCTTGGAGACGAATGCCGGCAGTGTCGGTCCGAGGTAGATGTTCTTGATGCCCAGGGAGAGAAGCGTCAGAAGGATGCAGACGGCTTTCTGTTCGTACCAGGAGAGGACCATGGACAAAGGCAGGTCATTGACGCCGCAATCGAAGGCTTTTGCCAAAGCGACAGCTACCTGGATAGCGCTGTAAGCGTCATTGCACTGGCCCATATCCATGATGCGCGGCAAGCCGCCGATGGTGCCGAGGTCGAGGTCATTGAAGCGGTATTTGCCGCAGGCCAGGGTGAGGACGACCGTATCAGCCGGGGTCTGTTTGACGAATTCCGTGTAGTAGTTACGGCCGGGGCGGGCACCGTCGCAGCCGCCGACGAGGAAGAAGTGTTTGATAGCGCCAGCTTTGACAGCGTCGATGACTTTATCGGCTACGGAGAGGACTGTTCCATGACCGAAACCAGTCGTTACAGTGCTGCCACCATTAATGCCGGTGAAGTGCTGGTCTTCGCTGTAGCCGCCGAGTGCCAGAGCTTTTTCGATGACCGGCGTGAAGTCTTTGTCTTCGCCGATGTGAGTTACGCCGTCAAAGGAAACGACTTCTGTCGTGAAGACGCGGTCGATGTAGGATTTGCGGGGCGGCATGAGGCAGTTTGTCGTGAACAGGAATGCGCCGGGAACGCCGTCGAATTCTTTCTGCTGATTCTGCCAGGCCGTACCGAAGTTGCCTTTGAGGTGTTTGTATTTTTTTAGTTCCGGATATGCATGGGCCGGGAGCATTTCACCGTGAGTGTAAATGTTGATGCCTTTGCCTTCGGTCTGTTTGAGGAGGAGTTCCAGGTCTTTCAGGTCGTGGCCGGTGACGACGATGAACGGGCCTTTTTCTACGGTCAGGGGAACTGTTGTCGGAACCGGTGTGCCATAAGTCGTCGTGTTGGCTTCGTCGAGGAGGGCCATGCAGGTCAGGTTGACTTTACCTGTTTCCATGACAATCGGAAGGAGTTCGTCCATGCCCCAGTCTTCACCGATGGCCGACAAGCCTTTGACGAAGAAGGAATCGACTTCTTCACTCGATTTGCCGAGCATGAGAGCGTGGTAAGCATAAGCAGCCATGCCGCGCATGCCGAACAGGATGAGGGATTTGAGGGAACGGATATCTTCATCGGCGTTCCACATCTGGTTCATGTCGTAGTCAGCTGCGGGAGTAGACGAAAGGGCAGCGGCTTCCGCATGGATTTTATCAATCATGGCCTGGGTCGTCGTCGTGTTGAAGTTGACGTTAGTGATCGTCGTGAACAGGCCTTCGAGAATGGCACGGTACGTCTTGGCTGTAGGAGCGGCAGTCTGACAGGTACGTGCCAGACCGACGAGAGCGCCCGTCAGAGCATCCTGCAGACCCGCTTCGGCAGCGGATTTACCACAGACACCAGCACAACCGGTACATCCCGTACCCCGCGCCGTTTGTTCACATTGAAAGCAAAACATCTGATTTTCCATCATCATTACCTCCTGAGTATCTATTCAAATACAATACTAAATTAAAATCTTGATTGCGGCAGTTCCTGACTGCTCTTATAGTATAAGTGAAAAAACAAAAAAATGTCGTTGTATATGCAACGGAACGGGAAAAAAATATTTTTTATACTAAAACTGCGGGAACATGTGGAATGATTGGCCGGTATTCCGGAAAAAATATGATATCCTATATTATTATATAGAATATAGAATGCACAGGAGGAACCCATCATGACAAGAACCGTGAGTGAAGAAAAAAAGGCTCTCAGACGGCAGGTAAAAGAACGGGTGGCACAACTACCAAAAGACTATTGCCAGAAATCTGATGCCGCTATCCGCCAGTATGTACTGTCTCTGCCGGAATACGGACAGGCCCGGCGCATTTTCTGTTATGCCGGTACGCCATCAGAAATCCAGACACTGCCGCTGATTGCGCAGATGCTCTCCGACGGAAAAGAAGTCGGCGTACCCTATTGTATTTCCTTGGGAAAGATGGAAGTCCGGCAGATCCGCTCTCTGTCCGACCTGAAGCCCGGGCGCTATGGCATACTGGCACCGGATACGACCTGTCCTGTCATGGCCGCCCATACAATCGACCTGGGCCTTATCCCCTGCTGCACGTGCAATGAAAAAGGCCAGCGTCTGGGCTATGGCGGAGGTTTCTATGATATCTATCTTCATGACAGCCATTTCGCCCGGGCTGTCTTATGCCGTCATCAGGTAATGACCGGTCAGATTCCCATGGAGGATCACGATGAACGGATGGACTTGGTCATTTCAGAAAAAGGTGTTATCCGGATTTCCCGGCAGGAATGATGCCGTTTGTACTAGTTTTCCATCATAGCTAATATAAGATAATTATTATTAGCAAAAATGAACTATTGATGATATAGTATAGGTATCAGTACACGTTGGTGCTGGTGAAAAAACATCTGACTACACGGGGAGGGATTTCCTATGAACTATCAAGTATTGCTGTCACCGGGAACCATTGGTCCACTGCGTCTCAAAAACCGGGCCGTCATGGTCCCCATGGCAACCGATCTGGCTGACCGCCATGGCGTCGTCACCGACCGCCAGATCCGCTATTATCAGGAACGGGCCAAAGGCGGCGTGGGGATGATCATCGAAGAGTATACGGGGGTCGATGATATAGACAGTATCCCATCGATTCATAACCTGAGAATAGCCCGGGAGTATCATGTCCCGGAAATGGAAAAACTGACCGATGCCGTCCATATGTATGACTGTAAAATCGCAGCCCAGCTCCATCACGCTGGTGCTACGTCCAATCCGGCACTGACGGGCCGGCCCAATCTGGCTCCCAGTGCCGTACCGATTGCGCCGGGGAAACCCGTACCGCAGGAGATGACCAAAGATGATATCCACCGGATCCAGCAGAAATTCATTGATGCGGCAGTGCGCTGCAAAAAAGCAGGCTATGATGCGGTCGAACTCCACGGGGCACACGGCTACCTCATCGCCCAGTTTTTCAGCAAGTACTATAACCGCCGCCACGACGAATACGGCGGTACGGTGGAAAACCGCTGTCGGTTCATCAGCGAAATCATTCAGGGCATCCGGCAGAAACTGGGCCGCTTTCCCATTATGGTGCGCATGTGTGGCGATGAAATGACGCCCGTAGAAGGGTTCCTCACACTGGAAGACGGGCTGGAAATTGCCCGCTATCTGGAATCTTGCGGTATCGATGCCATCAATATCAGTAATGGCAGTGCCCGCAATGCCGATGCCAATTGTGAACCCTATTCGTACCGTCCGGGCTGGAAAAAGCATGTGGCAAAGGCATATAAAGAAGCGCTCCACATCCCGGTCATCGCGACGAATACTATTAAAAACCCAGAATTTGCCGAAAAACTCCTCGAAGAAGGCGTTTGTGATTTTGTCGGACTGGGCCGGTCCCAGCTGGCCGATCCGTATTTTGTCGAAAAGGCCCGCACAGGCCGCAGTGATGAAATCCGGCAGTGTATCGGCTGTCTCTATTGCCGGGAACGGGTCTTGGGAAATGACATGCCTATCCGCTGTGCCATCAATGCCCGTACGGCCCGGGAAATCGAATTTGACGATCTGCAGAAAAATGGCGATGGAAGGACCGTCGTCGTCATAGGCGGCGGCCCGGCCGGGATGGAAGCCGCCCGCGTGCTGGCTCTGCGTCAATTCCACGTAGTCCTGTTGGAACGGGAAGCGTCTCTGGGCGGCATGCTTAACGTTGCCGACAAACCACCGCTAAAAGAACAGATTACCAGACTGGTGCATACCATGATGTGCCAGCTGCAGTGCCTGAACGTAGACATCCGCTGCCGGGCTGCGGGAACGGTGGAGGAAACGGCCTCCTTCCATCCGGCAGCCGTCGTCGTCTCCTGCGGGGCCAGACCGCGGATCCTGCCCCTGCCGGGATTCGACCTTCCCCATGTCGTCACGGCAGAAGCCGTATTACAGGGAAAAGCTGCCGTACAGGGCCGGTCTGTCATTATCGGATCGGGCCTTACGGGACTGGAAACGGCCGCCGTGCTTTTGAAGAACCACCATCCGGTCAGTCTGGTTGAAATGATGCCTGTCATCGGCGGCGCTATTTTCCCGGCCGTCCTGAATGATGAAATGAGCCGAATTACACCGTACCATCCGGATATTTACACGGGTCACAGCATCCGTTCTGTTCAGGAACATACGGTGACATTGGAACGGCTGAGCGATCATGAGCAGGTCATCCTTCCGGCCGATACGGTCATTTTGTCTATGGGGCTTGTACCGCGGCAGGATACGATCGATGCCTTCCGGACAGCGTTTGCTACAGTACGCGTCATCGGCGATGCGGCCGGCGGGGGACGGATTGCCACGGCGGTTCAGCAGGGCTATGAGGCCGGGTTCACGCTCCTTCGCAACGAAAACATGTAAGATGAAATAAAATATGCAAAACAGAACAAAAATATTATTATTTAAAATAATACGATAAAAATAATTAAAAATATACAATAAAGATATTGACATGATAAAAAATAAATAGTATAGTATGACCATCTCATTCATCGTTTTGATGGCGGGATGAAAACTTATATGCCGGGCAATGAGGCCTTCTGCAATGTAAAACTGCAGGAGGCCTTTTTTGTACCGTAAAAGGGGGAATATGTATGTTTATCATCGAGAGTATCATAAGTGGCATGATGGCCATTGCTGATGTCATCTGGGGCTGGCCTATCCTGATACTGACATCATTCGTTGCGGTTTACATGACGGTCCGGCTCCGGTTCTTCCAGTTCCGCCATTTCGGGCTCATCATGAAAGAAACCTTCGGTAAAGTCTTTGATAAAGGCTCTGGCGAAGGCAATATCAATCCCTTCAAGGCAGCCTGCACGGCCCTGGCGTCTACCCTGGGCGTAGGCAATATTGCCGGCGTATCCGTTGCTATCGCTACCGGCGGTCCCGGTGCGGTATTCTGGATGTGGTTCATCGCCATGCTGGGCCTCATCGTCAAATTCTCGGAAGTCACCCTGGCCGTGGCTTACCGGGAAAAAGACCCCGATACGGGCGAATGGCACGGCGGATTTCCCTGGTTTGTCAAAAACGGTCTGGGAAAGAAATGGAAATGGCTGTCCCTCATCTGGACGATTACTCTGGGCCTGGGCATGATGGTCGGACCGGCTGTACAGTCTAACGCTATTGCCCAGTCGCTGAGCGGTTCTTTCGGTATCTCGCCTTTATATATCGGTATTGCCGTCGCAGTCCTCATGGGGCTGGTCCTGGTTGGCGGCCTGAAGAGCCTCTCCAATTTTGCCAATGCCGTCGTTCCCTTTATGGCTGTTATCTATATCGCCGTTTCTGTCGTCGTCATGATCGTCAATGCGCCGGCTATCCCGGCAGCCTTTGCCATGATTTTCCACGACGCCTTTACCGGTACGGCCGCATCGGGCGGCTTCCTCGGTTCGTCGGTCATGCTGGGAATCCGCTGGGGCCTGGCACGGGGCATTTTCTCCAACGAAGCGGGTACGGGCACGGCACTGCTGGTCCATTCGTCGGCCTCGGTCAATCACCCGGTCAAACAAGGTTTGTGGGGCGTTTTTGAAGTATTCTTCGATACGATCGTCGTCTGTACTATGACGGCTATGGTCGTCATGACCTCTGGCGTCTGGGACAGCGGCGTTACCGGGGCGGCTCTTACGGCAGCGGCCTTTGGGGAAGGCTTTGGCGGCAACGTGGCAGCAGCCGGTATGTTCATTGCCGTGGTCATCGCTTTCTTCGGGTTTACAACGGCCGTGGTCAATGCCTATTATGGCGGTATCTGCCTCAATGCCCTGGGCTTTAAAGGCGCGCCGGTCAAGGTATTTTATGTACTGGCCAGTGTTTTCGGCATCGTCGGTGCCATCGGGGCGCTCAACACAGTATGGGCTACCTTCGATTTCTTCTTCGGCGTCTGTGTCCTTTGCAATCTGGTCATCATCTTCGTCATGCGCGATAAAATCGTCCTCCTCGTACGGGATTACGAAGAACGGCTGCTCACCCAGTCCTGGGATGCTACGGCTGCCGATGCGGTCGAACGCCTGGGCCTGATGGAAAAACCGGAAGATGCATCGTCCCTGCGGGAAGGCATCAAAATTTCATAACCTTTCTCCCTGCTGGATCTCCCCATATTCCCAGAAAAAAACTGTAGTGCCCTCTATGAGAGCCTGCAGTTTTTTTCTGTGCTGCCGGCAAAAGAGCAGATAAAAATTCTTTTGTCATTTGTGTTTGTGTAGTATACTTATGTATGTAAAAGAGAGAAAAGGGGGATGTTTGATATGACACAATTTTCAAAACGCTGGTCTGATCCGGCCCTGGTGGCGACCTGTGATGTCATGGACCGCTTATTCCAGCCTATGACGGCGGCAGACGGCATTGCATTCAGCATTGGTTCGCCTGCTGTAGAAGCACTTCCTGTCGATGCGCTGCGGGAGATTTCCCAGGATGTGTTCCGCCGGGATGGCCGCGGCATCGAAGCACTGGCCTATGGCACTAAAATGGGAATCCGCGACCTGCGGGAAATCATTGCCAGTGAGCTTCTGGCACCGAAGGGCGTGCATACTTCGGCTGATAATATTCTCATCACTGCCGGCGGGTTGGAAACGATGAAGCTCCTGTGCGATATATTCCTCGATCCAGGCGATGTCATTCTTGTCGAATCGCCGACGTTCGTGCACTGCGTCATGATATTCCAGATTTTCAACGCCGTCTGCATTCCCTGCCAGATGGACAATGACGGTCTTATCATGGAAGACGTAGAAGCTAAAATCCAGAAATATCATCCCAAGATGATCTATACCGTGCCGACCTTCCAGAATCCGACCGGTGTGACCCTGTCCCAGGACCGCCGGCAGAAACTGGCAGAACTGGCGGCCAAATACGATGTCATCGTCATCGAAGACGATCCCTACCGGGACATCCGTTTCCAGGGGAAAGACCTGCTGCCCATCAAGACCTTTGATGAAGCCGGCAAAGTCGTCCTGGCCAACAGCTTTTCCAAAATTTTTTCACCGGGCAGCCGTCTCGGCTACGTCGTAGCGCCCGATGATATCATGGATAAAATCGCCTATGCCAAGGTGGCGACCAATTCCCATTCCAGTAAGATTTCCGAAGTCCTGGCAGCGGAATTCTTCAAGCGCGGCTATTTCCCCGATCACCTGAAAAGAATCTGCGCCATTTACCGCGAACGGTGCGCAGCCATGATGGAAGCCCTGGATGCGTATTTCCCGGAAGGGACGAAACATACGTATCCCGATGGTGGTCTCTTTACCTGGGCCGAGCTTCCCGGCGACATCGATACGACGGAACTCTTAAAAGAAACGATGGACAAACTCCATATTTCCTTCGTCGCCGGCCGGGGCTTTTACGTCGAAGGCGGCGATGCCGGCAAGAACTGCATGCGCATCAGTTTCGGTGCCGTACCGCCGGATAAAATCCGTACGGGCATCAAACGCCTGGGCGATTATATCAAGACGAAATTATAACAAAATTAAAAAGTTAAACAACGAGCTGTAAGATTTAACGTTTAACTCATATAACATTTAAATAAACACCCAAAATGCCCTTGACAGGGGCCTGTCTATTGCGTACAATATGCCCATACCTCGCAACTATAGCGAAGTGGAATAAATAGTCATGCATAATGAAAATCTGATGACGGGAGAAAGTAGTGTGTCTGGTCCCATGACAGAGAGCCGGCGGGTGGTGTGAGCCGGTATGAGCCGGCAGACGAAGGTCCTCCCCGAAGAGCGGTGCTGAATCAGATTAGGCGCCTACGGCTGTTCCCCGTTACAGGAAACGCGTATGTTGGTACGTTGTAGAGAGCCCGGCTGCAGCAATGCTCCGGGAATCAGGGTGGTATCGCGGATTATACTCCGTCCCTTGCAGAAGGGGCGGAGTTTTTTTGTTACCCTTTTGGCAGCTCTACATTCCAACAAGATTATTTTTTTATGGTAAAGGAGAGATGTAGAATGGCAAAAGTGTTTTATGATCAGGATGTCAATTGGGAAGCTATGGAAGGAAAGAAAGTCGCTATCATCGGCTACGGCAGCCAGGGCCACGCCCATGCGCTCAACCTCCGCGACAGCGGGATTGATGTCACCATCGGCCTCTATAAAGGAAGTAAATCGGCAGAAAAAGCCTGCAAAGCCGGCCTTACCGTCCAGACCGTCGCCGAAGCCGTCGCCGGTGCGGACATCACCATGGTCCTTATTCCCGATGAAAAACAGGCCGACGTATATAAAACCGAAATCCGGGATAACCTCAGACCAGGCAGTGCCCTGGCCTTTGCCCACGGCTTCAATATCCACTTCAAGCAGATCATCCCGCCCGACGACGTCGATGTCTTCATGGTAGCCCCCAAAGGCCCCGGTCATATCGTACGCCGCCAGTTCGTTGAAGGCAGCGGCGTCCCCGATGTCTTTGCCGTCGGACAGGATGCTTCCGGTCAGGCCTTTGACATCGCCCTGGCCTATGCCCGCGGTATCGGCGGCACCCGGGCCGGCGTCATCCAGACGACGTTCCAGGAAGAAACGGAAACGGACCTCTTCGGCGAACAGGCCGTCCTCTGCGGCGGTATCTGCCAGCTTATCACCAACGGATTCGAAACGCTGTGCGAAGCAGGCTATCAGCCGGAAATCGCCTATTTTGAAACATTCCACGAAATGAAGATGATCGTAGACCTCATGTACGAAGGCGGCATGGCCAAGATGCGCTATTCCATCAGCGATACGGCAGAATACGGCGATTACACGGCTGGTCCGCGGGTCATCAGCGACGCATCGAAACAGGCAATGAAAGACGTACTGCACGATATCCAGGACGGGACCTTTGCCAAAGACTGGCTCCTGGAAAACAAGGCTGCCGGCCGGGCCCATTTCCTGGCGATGCGCCGCCAGCACGCCGAACATCCTATTGAAGAAGTAGGTGCCAAACTGCGCAAGATGATGTCCTGGCTCCACAACAACGACCAGAATGACTAATTAAAATCCGTTTATCGCAGGCCGTTCGTCGTTCATCGAAAGGCGGTGGATGGCTGCTTCGCTGAACGATACTAAGAGGTGATGATGATGAAAATGACAGGCGCACAGGCTGTGTTAGCCTGCTTGAAGAAAGAGGGTGTCCCCGTCGTATTCGGCTATCCAGGCGGAGCTATCCTTCCCCTGTATGATGCCATGTACCAGGACGGGTTCCGCCATATCCTGACCAGTCACGAACAAGGAGCTGTCCATGCTGCCGACGGCTATGCCCGGGTGACAGGCCGGCCCGGTGTCTGCATCGCTACGTCCGGGCCGGGTATCTGCAACATGGTCACGGGTATTGCGACGGCCAATATGGATTCCATTCCGATGGTCATCATCAGCGGACAGGTATCGGCCAGTCTCATTGGCCGCGATGCCTTTCAGGAGGCCGATATATCGGGCATTACGTCACCCATTACCAAACACAATTACCTCGTCAAGGATGGCCGGCAGATTCCCCGCGTCCTGAAAGAAGCTTTTTATATAGCTTCTACAGGCCGGCCGGGTCCGGTTCTGGTCGACATTACTAAAGATGCCCTGGAGGAAGAAATCGATTTCATCTATCCTGAACGGGTGTCGCTGCCAGGGTACCGGCTGGAACCGGCCGGACAGGCTTATGACATCGACCGGGCTGTCAGCGCTATCCAGCAGAGTAAACGGCCCCTGCTGCTCATCGGCGGCGGTGTCATTTTGTCGGGGACGACCGATGCGCTGCGGCAGTTCATCGGGGAAACGCAGATACCGGTCGTGACAACCCTCATGGGAAAGGGCGCTGTGCCGGACAGCTATGACCTTCATCTCGGCATGGGCGGCATGCATGGATCGTATGCATCCAACATGGCCATCACCGGATGCGACCTGCTTATCGCCATGGGTGTGCGCTTTGACGAACGGTTGACCAGCCGGGCTGATACCTTTGCTCCGGGAGCACAAATCATCCAGTTCGACATCGACGACGTGGAAATCGGCAAAATCATCGACGTCGATCTGGCCGTAAAAGGGGACCTGCGCTGGTCTTTGCCTCTTGTGGCAGAAAAGATCAGGGAGTCGTCCTTTGATTATCAGGCCGCCTATGCTCCCTGGCGGGATCACGTCCGGTCGATGAAACAGGCTCATCCCTTTGCCGTGGCGCCGAGACCGGACTATATTTCTCCCCAGGCTATCTTTGAAACCGTCCGGGCACTGACACGGCCGGAGGATACGATTGCCGTTACCGACGTGGGGCAGCATCAGATGTGGGCAGCCCAGTTTTTTGATACGGAGCAGCCCCGCCATTTCCTTTCGTCAGGCGGACTGGGTACGATGGGATACGGACTGCCGGCGGCCATGGGAGCCAAAGTCGCCTGTCCGGACAAGACGGTCCTCGTCTTTTCCGGCGATGGGAGCATCCTCATGAACTGCCAGGAACTGGCTACCTTGTCCCAGTATGGCATTGCCGTCAAAATCATCGTGCTCCACAATGATACCCTGGGCATGATCGTCCAGCTCCAGGATTTCTTTTACGACAAGCATTATACACAGTGCACGCTGAACAGCCGCAAGAATCTGTCCATGCTGGCCGAATCGATGGGCGTCCGGGGCTATCACATCGAACGGGAAGATGACCTCTTTCCCGTGCTCCGGGAGGCCCTTGCCTATGAAGGGACGGCTCTCATCGACATTGCGATATCCAAAGAGGAACGGGTCTATCCGACCGTTCCCGGCGGCAAAGCGCTCTGTGACATGATACTGGGAGGTGAAGCAGGGTGAGGACACAGCATCTTGCTATACTATGCGATAATAAACCGGGCGTCCTGACCCATATTGCCGGACTGATCAGCCGCAAGGCCATCAATATCGAATCCCTGACGGCGGGGTACACGGAAGAACGGGATGTGACCCGCTTCAATATCGTCATCAGCATCGAAGACGATAAAGAATTGAAGCAGACCATGAGCCAGCTGGCAAAACTCATCGACATCATCAAAATCGTCAACCTCGATGAGGAACCCTTTATCAGCTATGAACTGGCGATGATCAAAGTGCGCTACGATTCTCCCAAGACGAGGGAAGAACTGTCGGGACTGGCCGATTTGTTTCACGCCAAAGTCGTCGATGTCAACCTGAATTCCCTCATTCTCCGCGTGACCGGCCGGGAAGATCACGTCGATGCCCTCATCAAGGTGCTTTCACCGTACAATGTACTGGAAATTGTGCGCACCGGGACGATTTCCCTGTCCCGGGGGCTCGTGCCGGTCAAGGAGATGTAGGGCGCAGGATATCTTCATCGCGCAGACTGGTTGCAGCGTATAGAGACAGACGGAGCTGCCACCTATGAGAGACTATTCATGGGTGGCAGCTCCGTTTATTTTTATCCTGTTTTTCCGTATCAGCGGTACATGTCGGGACGGCGCAGCTTGAGGAAGGGCCGTTCTTCCTTGGCCTTGCGGGCCAGACTCAGGTCGAGATCGCAGGCGATGAGCCGTTCCTGGTCGTCCCCTTTTGCCAGCAGATTGCCCCAGGGATCGATGATGAGGGACTGACCGGCAAAGTCCATGTCCCCTTCTTTGCCGACGCGGTTGCACATGGCGACGAAGGTCTGGTTCTGATAGGCCTGGACGCGCATTTCCCATTCAAACATTTCCAGCGGTTCGGCTTTCGTATTGGCTGTCGGCACGATGACCAGATCGGCGCCCTGGGCGGCACAGGAGCGGATGCTTTCCGGCAGATGGCGGTCAAAGCAGATGACGATGCCGATTTTGCCGAAATCCGTCGTAAAGACCTGGAACCCTTCTTCTGACGGCGTGTAATAATCACATTCATAGAACTGGGGCGCCTGGAAAATGTGGACCATCTTGGAAATGCCGGCGATGCGGCCCTGACGGTCGAGGAACAGGTTGGCATCATAGGGCTTTCCCTGTTGTTTCAAGTAGAAATTGGGCGAAATATACATGTCGTGTTCCCGGCATTTTTCCTGGATAGCCTGCACTTTCTGATCCGTATCTTCCATTAGATACCCGGTGGCATCCTGGTTTTCATACTGGGCAAAAAATGGAGAGAACTGTACTTCCGGAAAAAACAGCAGATTGCAGCCCGCCGCCTTATCGCAGAAATCCAGTGTTTTTGTGAAATTTTCTTCCATATCCTTCGACATGGACATCTGAGCCATTCCTAATCGCATGACCTTCATCCCCCTCTGATATACAATAACTGAATCTAATTCTAGTATACCATAGAACAGAAGGGAAACATATACTTTTTAAAGGGCAGGACGGTTTGCAGTTTGCAGAATATATAGTATATAATAGAAGAAAAAATAAAAGAAACATTTCAGGAGGATCAGTATTATGGCAGATAAAAAAATGTATGCATTGTTTAAGACCAACCGCGGGGAATTCACCGTAGAATTATTTCCCGACAAGGCCCCGATTACAGTCGCCAATTTCAAGAAGCTGGCCGACAGCAAGTTCTATGACGGCACCATATTCCATCGCATCATCGCCGATTTCATGATCCAGGGCGGCGATCCCCAGGGAACGGGATTTGGCGGTTCCGATGAAATGATTCCCGATGAATTCGGCCCGGGCCTCGACTTCAGCGAACCGGGTGTCCTGGCCATGGCCAATGCCGGCCCCAATACGGGCAGTTCCCAGTTCTTTGTGACCGTCGTTCCGACACCGTGGCTCCAGAATCATCACTCCATTTTTGGCAAAGTAGTAGAAAACTACGATGTCGTAGAAGCCATCAGCAAGACGGCGACCGATTTCCGGGATAAACCCTTGGAAGACGTCGTCCTCGACACCATTGAAATCGTTGAAAAATAATCAGACAGACCGGGCCTATTATACCTATGTCGTACGCTGTGCTGACGGGTCGTACTATACAGGATGGACCTGTGACATCCAGCGCCGGGTCGCCGCCCACAACAGCCGGGGCGGGGCAAAATACACCCGCAGCCGCCGGCCGGTGATCCTCGTCTGGAGCCAGGCCTTTGCATCGCAGCATGCGGCCATGCACTGGGAATGGGAAATCAAACAATGGCCACGCGCGAAGAAAATAGACCTGATTCAGACGCAGCAGAGACTGCCGGAAGAAGAATAGGGGATGGATTCGTGTGAAACGATGGAAAAAATGGATAACCACACTGGTACTGGGGACGTCACTGGTGACGCTGCCCGTTGGGATGGCGGCAGCTGCGTCTGCCGTGGAAACGGTACTCTATGGCGCCGCCGCAGCGGCCCTCATCAAGCAGCAGCTCGTCAAGATGGATACGCAGATGCAGCCGCAGATGCTGGCCCAGACCCAGGCCAAGACCGGTGTGGCAGATAATTATGAATATGAGCAGCGGCTGGACCGGATTGCCGACAACCTCGTCCGGACGGGGATGATCAAACGCAATTACGATGTCTATGCCAATCCCAGCAAGGATCTGAACGCCTTTGAAACGGTGGGCGGCGTCATTTCTGTCAATCAGGGCATGATGGATACGCTCAACGATGATGAACTGGCTTTCACCTTGTGCCATGAAATGCAGCACGGCGAACGCCATCACGCCATCAACGGCGTCATGAAGAGCATCGGCGTTTCCGTTGCCGTAGACCTTGCCTTTGGCGGCCATGCGGAAATGCTCGACGTACTCCTCGGCGGCATTGTGATCAATTACATCGACAATGAAATGGTAACCATGAATCAGGAAAAAGAAGCCGATGCCTATGGCTTTGAGGTCATGAAGAATACGCCCTACAACGTCGGCGGTGCCCCGTCGTCGATGCAGTTTGTCTATGAAAAATACGGCGACCTCTATCAGGAAGGGTTCAAACGGGTCATCAGCCCCAATAACCACCCACAGATGACGAAGCGCATTGAAAAGCTGGGCCGCCGCATGACGCGCTGGTCGGGCAATCACGTCCAGGTAGGGGGAGACATGGTCTACGTCAATGCCCAGCCCGTGGTCAGTCCCGCTCCGTACGGTGACTATTCGCGGCGCCGCCGTGCTTTCCTCGTTGCCGGGAACCTGTCACGCGTGACCCACACCATCTATGGGGAAGCGCAGGATGACAAGAAAATCCGGACGACTCCCGTTGCCTCTGGCAAGGTCAAAGGCATGGACCTGACAGGCAACGACTGGCAGATCCTCCAGGATGGCAACGAAATTTCCGTCCAGGGACAGCACATCATGGATTGTGCTCCCGGCGATGACGGCGCGGCCATTGTCCATAACCTGAATCAGGCGCTGCGGGCCAAACCGGCTATGCTTTCCGACAAAGAAATCCAGAAACTGGACAAGAAATGGAAGAGCCAGTACGGTTACAAAGCGCCGGCTAAAAAGGATAAGGCCAGGACAGAGAAAACAGAAGGACATAGTTGATTTATCCGATAGGGGTGAATTTTTTCAGGGACGCCGTATCATTGCGGCGCCTCTTTTTCTCCCTGTCCGGCCGTGTGTTGTAAGATAGATAGAAATGGTATATAATAAGTAATGATTAGCGATATCATTAAAAGGAGGCGGGATGATGCGTCATAAAAGTATGCTGATTTTACTATTACTCTTATCGTTTACCCTGGGCTACGGCGTCCTGGCTACGACAGCCCGGCAGAATGCACATCACGGGCTCATCGTGTCGCCGCCTCTGGAAAAAGCACAGAAAATATACGGTTCGTCCGGAGACCGGACCGATAGGGAAAAACCGGTTCTCCTGCGCCATTATTCGGAAGGAGCGCCGGCTCCGGTCCACCCCATCCTGCGCTGGACCCGTGTAGATGGAGCTGTCATGTACGATGTGCAGGTCCTGCGGCAGATGGAACCGGATGAAAAAACGGGAGACATCGCCTACGAACCGGTCATGCCGGAACAGCGGGCCTATACCAACGGCATCGAACTGGCCCTGCCGGATGATTTCCAGGACGACTGTTTCTACTATCGCGTCTATGGGCTGGATATGGAGGGACGCAGGGTCAGTGACTATTCATCAATTGAAAAAGTTCCCCTGGACCGGATGGCTCCCTTTGTAGAAAAGCCGGAGCTGTTGTCTGCGTATAATACGGGAAAGGGGTCAGTCCTGCTTTATCCCGTCTACGACTGGTTCCCCGTACCCGGAGCCAGCCAGTATGAAGTGGAAGTACTGGATTCAGCACCGGAAAATCCCGGAGGCGTAGAACCGTCACAGCACCGCATCGACGTGTACCGGACCGATTCGGCTCAGAAATACGATCCCCGGCCGCGCTATGGGAATCATCCCTTTTACTGGCGGGTCCGGGCCCTCGATGAGCAGGGGGGCCCCATCGGCGTCTGGTCCGATGCCCAGCCGTTTTTGACCGATCCGGATACGCCTTATACGGTGGCCGTCCTGGGCGACAGCATCAGCCACGGTGGTGGCAGCGTCTCCTATTCGCCGGCTGACTGGGATTTCAGCTATCTGTCGTACCTCGATTTTCCTGCGGTCAACCTGGCCCAGAGCGGCGATACGAGTACCATGACCAAAGACCGGTTCGACGCCGATGTCCTGCCATTCAGGCCGAAATATCTCCTGATCCTCATGGGATCGAACAGCCTGCGCAACGGCCTGGGGGCGGATGTCGTCATTTCCGATATGGAAGAGGTGCGAAAAAAATCCCTGGAACACGGTATCCGTCCGGTATTCCTGACCGTGCCGCCTGTCAATCCCGACAATATCAAACGGACTTTTGACGATGAAACGGCGCCGGACTGGCAGTGGCAGATCGGCCGCGTCAACCGTTATATTCGTTCCCAGGTCCATATCGACATTACGCCGGGCATGTACGATAGCCAGGGGATGCTCCGGACGGAACTGGCCTTCGACGGCCTCCACCTGGATCCGGCAGGAAAGAAGCTCATGGCACAGGCAATCAACGCGGCCTGGCCGGACATCGAAAATCTGCCGGACAGTGCCTGGGATGAATGACGGGAACGATTTGTGATGCTTCCCGTGCTTATGGTATAATACGGAATGTGAGCTGAAAGAGTGATTCTGACAGCAAACATGATATCTATATGTCGTTCTTCACTGTAAAGGTGTCTGCACAGCAAAGGCGGAGTACATGTATGACAAGGGACCTCTGTGCTTTCGGCATGGAGGTTTTTTCAGGTAATGCCATGAAACGAATACTAACGAAGATATTGACAATCTGCGCTCTGCCCCTGCTTCTGATAGCCTGCTGGCAGCTGGGAAGCATGGGGCACTGGTGGGGCTCATATATCGTCCCGCCGCCGGAACGGGTCTGGTCCAGCTGGCTGCAGCTGGCCGCGTCGGGGCAGCTGGCCCGCCATATCGGGGCGAGCCTGATGCGGGTCATGACGGGCTTTGCCATCGCAGCGGCCCTGGCCCTTCCCAGCGGAATCTGGCTGGGTCTGCATCCGGCGGCCCGCCGTGTCTGCCATTCCCTCCTGGAATTTCTGCGGAACGTGCCGCCCCTGGCCCTGCTGCCCATGCTCATCCTCTGGTTCGGCATTGGCGAGGCCAGTAAAATCATCATCGTCGTCCTGGCGACCTTTTTCCCCATATTCCTCAATACCCTCGACGGCATGTCCCACCCCGATGAACAGCTGCTGGAAATGGGCCGCGTCTATGGCCTGTCTTCCCAGGCTGTTTTCTGGCATATCCGCCTGCCTCAGGCCTTGCCTGCCATGTACACGGGACTGCGCATTGGCCTGGGCTACAGCTGGCGCTCCCTCATCGGGGCGGAAATGATTGCCGCCGCGGCAGGCCTGGGATATCTCATCCTCGACGGGGAAGAAATGGCCCGGCCTGATATCGTCGTGGCCGGCATCCTGACCCTGGGCGTCCTGGGAATCGCCGCTGATGCCCTCATGCGAGCCATAGGCCAGCGCTATCTCTGGACAGAAAGGAAGGAGCATCATGAGTGATATCCGCATGGAAGACCTGTCCCGCTTCTATACCCTGCCTGACGGCAAACGGGTAGCTGCCCTGAAAGGGTGCAGCCTGTCCATCCGGGACGGCTCGTTTACGGTCATCGTCGGAAAGAGCGGCTGCGGCAAGACGACACTCCTGCGCCTTCTGGCCGGACTGGAACGGCCGGACGAAGGGACCCTCGATTTTGGCGGCTCCCGTCCGCGGACCGGTGTCATGTTCCAGACGCCGCGCCTGCTCCCCTGGCTGACCGTAGAAGACAATGTGTGCATCTGGCGGCATGGCATGGGCGGATCGGCCGAGCTGGCCGGCCAGTATCTGAAGGCCTTCGGCCTCGATTCCTTCCGCAAAGCCTATCCGGATCAACTGTCCGGCGGCATGGCCCAGCGGGCTGCCCTGGTGCGTACCCTGTCGTGTCAGCCCCGGTTGCTCCTCATGGATGAACCCTTCGCGGCCCTGGACTATTTTACCCGGGAAAAACTGCAGGACGAGCTCATGGCCCAGTATGTGCGGCAGCCCATGACCATCGTATTCATCACTCATGACCTCGATGAAGCGGTGCGGCTGGGGCAGGACATCCTGGTCATGCACAAAGGCTGCTGTGGCGGACGCGTCACCAACGAAGAACCCTATCCCCGGCCATCTGTTGCCGGACGGATGGCACTGAAAACTGATATATTGCATATTCTTGAAGAAGAAAAGGAGACTCCCCTATGAAACGAAGCGTACAACTCGTACTGGCAGGCCTGGCTATTGTCGTAGCCATGGCAGGCCTTGCCGGCTGCGGCCAGGAAAAATCGGCCAATGCGGCAAAGAAACCGGAAACAATCAACATGACCTATGTCAAATCGCCCCTCAATATCCCGTCCATCATAGAAAAGAAAGATCAGGTATTTGAAAAAGCATTCAAGGACGACGGCATTACCATTACCTATTCCGACCTCGATGCCGGCCCGAAACAGACGGAAGCCCTGGCTGCCGGCAAAATCGACGTCTGCCATGCTCTGGGCGGAACCAGTGCCATCCTGGCCAGGGCCAACGGCATCGACCTGACGGTCGTCGGCGTCTACAGCCGGGCACCGGAAGCCTTTATGATCATGACCAAAGACCCGTCCATCCAGTCGGTCAAAGACCTGAAAGGCAAAAAAATTGCCGGCCCGAAGGGTACTATCCTGCACCAGCTCCTCCTGGCGGCCCTGGCTAAAGAAGGAATGAGCGCCGATGACGTCCAGTTCGTATCCATGGGCATCCCCCAGGCAGCGGCAGCCCTCAGCGGCGGCAGTGCCGATGCAGCCCTGCTGGCAGGTCCGGCGACACTGAAAATGAAAAACGACGGCGCCCGCATCCTGACGACGGGCAAAGGCCTCCTCGATGCCACCATCGTCATTGCCATGCGCAGCGACTTTATCAAACAGTACCCCGAAGTGGCAAAGAAATTCATGCAGACCCATGAAAAAGTCGTCAAAGACTACCTGGCAGATCCGCAGAAATACTACGGCACAGCCGCCGCGGAAACGGGCCTCACGGAAGACCAGGTACAGGCTATGGCTGGCTGGTACGATTTCAACCCGGCCATCACCGATGCTGACATAGAAGACCTTACGAAGACCCAGGACTTCCTCGTCGAAACAGGCATGCTGGAAAAAGACCGCAAGATAGACATCAAAGCTCTCTGCCAGTCTGTTCAGTAAAGAAATACATACTAAAAAGGGCTGTAATAAAATGTGATATGCTCCTCCTATGAGAGATAGTAAAAAAATAAAACTGTCATCATAGGGGGAGCATATCATTATGTAGCTTTTATACCAAGGTCCTTTTTCTTATCTCCAAAAATTCCCACAACATCTTGATACTATCCCCTCCCTTTCTTCATCGTGCAGTCATTTCATTTCTATGGTATAATGCATACATAGCATGCACGTTATGAAAATAATTCAGACAGGTGCACTGAGGTGGTGCATCTGTGATGGGAGTGTATCCATGGAAAAGAAAAAGATGGCGAAATTGGCTGGCGGCGTTGTCGTAGGGGCCGCAAAGGGCAGTGTGGGTATGGTACGGAATGTCCGCGGGCTGACCTACCGGCAGCGGGATTTTGATATGCTCATCGCCAGGCTGCGCGAACAATCTCTGGAGTATCAGGATATCCAGCATCTCATGGCGAAAAGCCAGTTGAAAGGGGAAACGAAGCGGGATATGATCCTCGATTCCATTGGACTGAGTCTGCCGAATTTCTGGCAGCGCCTGCTGGGCTGGAAGGTTCCCGATGACCTGCAGCAGGCCTATGAGCTGGCCTATCCCGATAAGGCTGCCGATATGGATTTCCGCAGTGCCATAGAGAGCATGGATGAAAATCAGCTTGAAGGATTTGTAAACGGTCTGAAGGGAAAATTATTTGAAATACGCTATACGGACTATTTGAACGATGGCCACCTGCCGGCAGGATGCCATGCCGAAATGGCCCAGTCGGCGACACAGCCCGGCTGGGATATAGCGATTTATAATAGTGATGGCAGCATCAATGACGTACTGCAGCTCAAAGCGACGGAATCGGCCCAGTATATAGAGAATGCTTTTGAACGTTATCCTCACATCGATATTGTCTCTACGGATGAAGTCTACAGTCAGGTAACGATGGGAGATATGTCGGCCCACCTGATCGACAGCGGTATTTCCAATGAAGAGCTGTCCCAGTATGTGCTGGAACACGTCGATGCGGCAGAGGCCGTGCAGAGCGACAGCCTGTTCCCGTCGGTCATCCCGTATATCCTCATTGCCTATTCCGTATCCCGGAAAGTGGAATTATCCGACTACCGGAAAGGAAATGAATTTGGCCGTCGGTCCGTCCTTTCCTACGTGTGCCATGCCCTTGGCGTAACGGCAGCGGTCTTTACCCATACGTGGTGGCTGGCTCCCGTCACGTCGGTATCATTGCGCCTGGCCAATCATTACGGAGAAAAGCGGTCCCTGGCGTACCAGTCGCTGAAACGGGCGGTCAACACGAATGAGACAGTACTCAAAAGGTACAGGAATTACAAAAAGCGGATATTGATAGAGTGGTAATTAGGACCCACGGCCGGGGACTTGTTTCCTGACGTGCCGCGGCGTCTGGCTTATTTACTATGCATCGCCGGCGGGACCATCATCTGCGTCGTCGTCGTCAGTCAGCGTAGCCCCGCTACGCCTCCCTCCATCCTCCTTGCATCTGACGGCCCCGCCGACGATGCCTGACGTAAAACGCCAGCCGTCGTGGCACTAGAGCTGATAATTTTAGTATAAAAAGCTGGTTTGACGAACTGGTTTCTTCATCAAACATCAAACTCCAAACTCCAAACTATCCCTTTCCGTCCCCGGTCATGGGTCCTTTGTTGCTAAGTTTATATAGAAAAGCCGGTTCGACGAACTGTGTAATATGGCGTCCCTGTGAGGGGAAGCTGTCAGCTTTGCTGACTGAAGGGTCCTTTTATCATCTGAGTTCCAGTATCTGAGTCCGAAAACTATCCCTTTCCCACTAACCACTAACCACCAGCTCTTCCCCCACATATGGAAAATGGGCTGTCCTTTGAAGTTTCCTTCCTGGGGCAGCCCATTTTCTGGGAGTAGAGTATATGAGGTGGTTTTTACTTTTGTTTGATGAAGTCCGGTGTGGTCAGGTAGCGGTCGCCGTTATCGGGCAGGAAGGCTACGACAGTCTTGCCGGCGTTTTCCGGGCGGTTGGCAATCTGAGTAGCTGCATAGAGGGCGGCACCGCCGGAGATACCGATAAGCAGGCCTTCTTCCTGGGAGAAGGCTTGTGCTGTATCATAAGCCTGGTCGGTCGTGACGGTAAAGACTTCGTTGTAAATCTTGGTGTCCAGTGTTTCCGGTACGAAGTTGGCGCCGATGCCCTGGAGTTTGTGCGGGCCGGCATGGCCTTCAGACAGGAGCGGGGAATCAGCCGGTTCGACGGCTACAATCTGGACGGATGGTTTCTTTTCTTTGAGGTACTGGCCTACGCCGGTAAGGGTACCGCCTGTGCCGACGCCGGCGATGAAGATATCGACCTGGCCGTCTGTGTCTTCATAGATTTCCGGGCCCGTCGTTTCTTTGTGGGCTTTCGGGTTTACCGGATTGGTAAACTGGCCGGGGATGAAGGAGTTGGGGATTTCTTTTGCCAGTTCGTTGGCTTTGTCGACCGTGCCCTGCATCCCTTTTTTGCCTTCCGTGAGGACAATTTCACCACCGTAGGCTGCAATGAGGTTGCGCCGTTCGACGGACATGGTTTCCGGCATGGTGAAGATGGCGCGGTAGCCTTTGGCGGCGGCGACGGCTGCCAGGCCGATGCCCGTGTTGCCACTGGTCGGTTCGATGATGACCGAACCTTCTTTGAGGATGCCTTTCTGTTCGGCATCTTCAATCATAGCTTTGGCGATACGGTCTTTGGCAGATCCGGCAGGGTTGAACATGTCCAGTTTGACCAGGACTTTTCCTTTGACGCCGGCTTTTTTATTGAAACGCTGTGGTTCTAAGAGCGGTGTATGACCTACTAATTCCAAAGAGCTTTTATAAATTTTTCCCATAATGACATCCCTCCACAAATTGGATAAAAATAGTATACATTGAGCGCGCGGCTGTATATGCGGATACCGTTTCCCCCGATGATGCAAAAATCCGCCGTCTCGTTCAGAGGCGGCGGACCGTGGTTCCACTCTGGTTGCAGTATAACTGCCACTCGGTACCGGTAACGGCGGCTGCCGGAACGGGATACTCATGGTTCCCCCGTTCTGCTCGCAAAGGCATTCGCTGCAATACGTGCCGGGCAGGCTTTCAGCCTATGGCCTGCGTTCTCTGACGACCGTTGTTACAGGTACTTGTTTTGCTCATCGCTATCTCAATGTTTACGATTATAGTACACTTTCCATTTTGATTTGTCAATAGGAAAAACAGAAAAAATACTAAAAAGGTAACTTTTTCTTTATGAACAGGTTTTTTGTGTATCCATTCAACTGTATATATAAGTTACTATAGATGTGTGGTATAATAGGACTAATACCAAGGGAGGAAATATTATATGCTTGTCCAATTTTCCGTACGGGGCTGCCTGTCTTTTTCAGACACGGTGACACTGCGCCTCGTGCCTTCCGACCATGCGCGTATCAAAGGCACCCGGTATGAACCTTGTTTTCGTGCCCTGCCCGATTATAAAATCATGCGCTCTCTGCTGGTGTTCGGTCCCAGCGGCGCCGGCAAGACGAATCTGCTCATTGCCCTGCAGTTTTTGCTCGACAGCATCCTGACGGGGTGGACGCCAGCACTTTTGCCTTCGGGAAGCGGTCCCGTGTCCTTTTCCATCGTCCTGTACGATGAAGTCCATGACCATTCTTATGAATACAGTCTGTCCTATACGGCAGATGGCATCGGGGAGGAACGCCTTTCCATCGGCGGCACCTTGCAGTATGCCTACAGCAGGGGAGTCCTCGAGTGGCACGGGCCGGGAAATGCGCCCCGTGTGAGCGGCGGTGAAGATATCCTGTCCCAGACGGCGCCTTTTTTGCCGGAAAGTGAAGGCCTGCGGCAGGCCGCGGCGGCAATCCACATTGTGCGGGAGCGGGATATGACGGTCTGGCAGCAGATGCCCATGCGCCTGTCCGAAGTAGAACAGACGTACTGGCAGGCAGAAGAAGGATCCATCCTGTCCCTGCTGCATCTCATCGACTCGTCTATCTGCCGCATTTCCTATACGGACAGCGGAGGTCTGTGCGAAGTCCTGCTGTGGCGCCGGGGTGAATCCCGTCCCTGCCGGCTTTCCGACGAAGCGGCGGGCGTGCGCAAGATGGCGGCTCTGGCAGCCGGCCTGGCACAGATGCGGCAGGGCAGTACGGTCATCATCGACGACCTGGATTCCTACTGGATGACGCCGGTCGTACAGCACCTCATCCGTGATTTCGTCCATCAGGAAGACAACCGGGGCCAGCTGCTGGGCGTGACCCATGACCTGCTGCTCCTGGATAATGACCTGTTCCATCCGGAACAGCTGTGGATAGCCCGGCGTGGCCTTCAGGGCAGAACGCAGATTTGGCCCATCAGCGCCTATCACCTGCGCTGTGAACGGCGCAGGCTGTATGATGCATACATTAAAGGAGAATTCAATACATACCCGTTTGAGGAGGCGGTACGATGAGTATACAGATGACCTATCTGGCTCACAGCGGGTTCGCTGTAGAGACAGCGACGAAAGTACTCGTATTTGATTATTATCAGGATGAACAGCGCGTCGTGCGCCGCTATGCCGACGGTGACAAGCCGTTGTGGTTTTTTGTCAGTCACTGGCACGGCGACCATTTCAACCGCCATATCATCGACTTTTCCCATAAAGCCCAGGCCTATATCGTCAACAAGGACGTGCCGTTCCGGCAGGCCCCGCAGGACAAACTGTATTCCATGGAAGTCTATGATACGCGCCGCATCGACGATGCCATCGTGACCCAGTTCGGCTCGACCGATGAAGGCGGTTCCTTCCTGGTCCGGACAGACGGGCTGAGCCTGTTTCATGCCGGTGACCTGAACTGGTGGCACTGGAATGGCGACACCGATGAGAATAATGAAAACGCCAGACGCCTGTTTGACGCTGAAATGAAGAAATTGGACGGCCTTACGGTCGATGTGGCCTTTTTCCCCGTCGATGCCCGCCTCGAAGGAGCCCGGGAATGGGGTGTACGGGAATTTTTAAAGCATGTGACAGTCAAGCTCTGTCTGGTCCCCATGCACTATTTCGGTACACCGTGGCAGCCGTCGGAGGCATTCCGCAAGGCTTATCCGGATCAGTCCCTGTGGATTCCTGTCCATAGCGGAGATACGAAACTGCTTTGGTGACACAGCATAACTATACGACCGGCGCAAGCCGGAGGAGGAACGATAATGACCCAATTTGAGACAACGACAGGGCAGACGCGGAGTCATATAGCCAATTATATACTGATTATCGCGGCACTGCTCCTGCTTTTTTCCTATCCTTTCCGGGACCTGTTCTGGGGAGGACTCATCATGCACTTGTCCGGTGCGGCCCTCATCGGGGGACTGGCCGACTGGTATGCCGTGACGGCATTGTTCCGCCGGCCCCTGGGGATTTCCTTTAAAACGGCACTGATTCCCAGCAGCAAGGAACGGATTGCCGAAACGGCCCGGCACATGATTGAAAGTGAAATCCTGACCGTCCCCAACATGTATCATGTACTGAAGCATCATCCCGTCCTGGAAGCGGGCCTTTCGTACCTTCATACGGAAAAGGGATTCCAGTCGGCAGAACGCGTCCTGGGGCACGTCCTCAATACCTTTTTGTATACCCTGGACATGAAAAAAATCGTCGATGCCTTTTCCGATATGGGGGCCGACGCCATCGAAAAAATCCGCATAGCGCCCATCATGGGCAAAGCCCTCAAGACCGGCCTGGTCGGGGAAGCGGGAAATGATTTCCTCGATTTTCTCATCTGTACACTGGAATCGATGACCAGGAGTGAAACGGCCAAACGGTACATGGCCGATATTTACCGTGAATCCCTGCGCCAGTACGAACACCGCAATTTCGTCTATGCCCTCATCGTCAAGGCAGCCCTGGCCAGCGATATGTTCAGCCCCGAACGGGTAGCGGCCAATCTGCAGGAAAAATTCCTGGCCGTACTGCAGGAAGCAAAGAAACCCGATTCGGAAGAACGGAAGAAAGCCCTGCAGTTCATCTGGCAGCAGGCGGAACAGCTGGAAGTCAATCCGGTCTGGCAGGAACGGCTGGAAAGCTATAAAATGCGCCTGTTCCATCACGTCGTTTCCCGTCCGGACATGAAAGAAGCGTGGCAGCGCTACGTACAGGACCCGGACCGGCAGAACCGGATCTGCCGCGCCGCCGCGACCTACGCCATCGAACGTCTCGAAGGCTGGAAGAGCAGCGACCTGCAGGTAGAACAGATGAACCGTATGGTCCTGGCCCTGGCGGCAAAGGAACTGAAACGGCTCCAGAACTGGTTCGGCGCGACGGCAGAAAAAGAAATACTGGCCTACGACAGCCAGGAATTAGCCGACGCGCTGGAAAGCCGCGTATGGTACGACCTGCAGATGATCCGCGTCAACGGCTCACTGGTCGGCGCCGTCCTGGGCGCTTGTATCTTCCTTGCCATGTACGCATTGAAAGGAGGCTGGTAATATGACATACCGTCAGCGGGCAAATGCCATCCTGGCCTTATCTTTCCTCTGCTTTGTCCTCGTATTCTGGTGGTGGTACAGCCACGAAGTGGGCCTGTTGGGAGAGCTGCTGTTTTTCGTCATCCAGTCGGCCCTCATCGGCAGCATTGCCGACTGGTTCGCCGTGACGGCCCTCTTTGAACGGCCTCTGGGATTTCCCTATCACACGGAACTGGTCTACAGCCACCGCACGCAGATCATAGACGGCATGACCCACGTCGTGTCGGAAAAACTGCTGCAGCCGGGCATGTGGAAAGACAAATTATATACCGTCTCCTTTGTAGACAAATTTACGAACTGGCTGACCAGCAGCGGCGGCCGGGAAAAATTCCGGACCCTGTTGTTTGAAGTCGCCCAGCAGGCCTATGAATATGGCCGGCAGAGCAAGAATCAGCAGTATATCGCGGCCCATATCCGGACCTACCTCAAGCGGCAGCCCCTGCTGAGCTTTTTGCAGGACCGCATGATCACCATGCTGGAAGACCCGGACAGCCAGATGCTCACCGATATCATCGGCCTCATCAAGGACTGCGTGCGCAGCAAGGAATTTGAAACCGTCCTCATCCGGGCCCTCGACGAATGGATGGCCGAATCCCGGACGGCTCCGCACCTCATCATGACCCTGAATAAATTTACGGGCATGGTCGACACCAAAAAAGTAGCCAAAGACGTGCAGAAGGGCATCATCGTCTGGCTGGAACGGTGGGAACACGCCGGCGGCAAAGAACGGCAGTGGCTGTGTCAGAAACTGGAACTGCAGATGTATGCTATGAATGGCCAGCTGACCTACACGGTACAGCGCTGGCAGGATCAGTTCGTCGATTCCCTGCCTGTAGAAATGTGGCTCACCTCGACGCAGCGCGCCAGCCAGGCCTATTTCACCACCGGCGTAGAAGGCAAGGACAAATTGCAGAATCTCCTGGAAGGGGAATTCATGCATTACCTCGACTACTGCAGCCAGTACCCGGAAATCAAGGACTGGATTGACGACCAGATCCGCCGGGGATGTGAAATCATCCTGGAACACGAACACTCCCTCATCGGCGTCGCCGTGCGGGAAGTGTTGTCCGGCTTTGACAAGAAGAAATTCAATGCCTTCCTGGAAAGCAAAGTCGGTGAAGACCTGGCCTGGATCCGTATCAACGGCGCCATCGTAGGCGGCACCCTGGGCCTCTTCGTCTTCGTCATCCTGAAAGTCATATACGAACCCTTCTTTGTACCCTTCATACGCAACTTGTTTATGTAATCGTAGGACCCACGGCTGGAATCTTGTTTCCTGACGTGCCGCGGCGTCTGGCTTATTTACTATGCCTCGCCGGCTGGACCATCATCTGCGGCGTCGTCGTCAGTCAGCGTAGCCCCGCTACGCCTCCCTCCATCCTCCTTGCATCTGACGGCCCCGCCGACGATGCCTGACGTAAAACGCCAGCCGTCGCGGCACTAGGATTGCTAATTTTAAATATAAAGAGCCGGTTTGACGAACCGGCTTCTTTGCTGTCTGCGGCCTGCGAACGGCGGCTCTTCCTGTCATAAAAAACCAGAATATTTGTATAAAAGGCTGTTCAATTTTACAAAGAGTGGTATAATATGTAATGTAGCTTCATAAAAATTCGGATTTAAAGAAGGGCAGTCTTATGAATATTCAACAGCAGGTGTTTAAAAAGTTATTTGGGCGGTTGATGCCGCTTATTATGTTTTTATATTTTATTTCCTTTGTAGACCGGGCCAATATTGGCATTGCCTCTCTGACGATGAATCAGGATCTGGGCATCGGTACGGCGGCTTATGGCTTTGGTGCCGGGCTCTTTTTTATCGGTTATTTCCTCTTTGGCCTGCCGAGTAATGTTATCCTGGCACGGCTGGGGGCGCGGCGCTGGATTGCCGCTATCCTCTTTGTGTGGGGCCTCATTTCGACGAGTACCATGTTCGTCCACAACGCCGTCGAATTGTATATCGTACGCTTTGTCCTGGGCGCGGCAGAAGCGGGATTTTATCCCGGCATCATTTATTATCTCGATCACTGGTTCCCCCTCCAGGCAAAGACGCGGGCCTTCAGTTATTTTCACATGTCCCTGGCCATTTCCATGTGCATCGGCAATGTCCTGAGCGGCGTCATTCTCGGAATGGACGGTCTGGCAGGACTGGCCGGCTGGCAGTGGGTCTTCCTTTGTGAAGGGCTGCCGGCTGTTCTCTGTTCCTTCGTGGCCTACCGGGTCCTCCTCGATTCTCCGCGGGACGTATCGTGGCTGACGGATGAAGAAAAAGACTGGCTCGTTCAGAAACTAGCGGGCGAACGGGCGACGAAGCCCATGGGCAGTTCCACCTCCATGTGGAGCGTCTGCACGAAACCCCAGGTCTGGCATTTTGCTCTCATTTATACGACGCTCAATATCGGCTTTTACGGGATTTTATTCTGGCTGCCCCAGATCGTCAAGGGCATGGCCGGCACGAATAATATGATCACCAGCATCCTCAGCGCCATCCCCTGGATCACGGCCATCGTGGTCATGGGCTTTGTGGCAGGCTATGCCGACCGGTCCCACAAGAAAAAGAAATTCGTGGCCGTCCCCATTTTCCTCGGCGCCCTGGGCCTTCTGGCAGGGACGTATTTCCACAATTATCCCGTCCTGGCCCTGGCCTGCCTGTCCTTGTCAACGGCCTGCTGTGAATGCCCCGTAGGCCCATTCTGGACCTTCCCGTCGCGCATGTTCGATGGCGTCACTGGAGCGGCTGCCATTGCCATCATCAATGCCATCGGCAATCTGGGAGGATTTTTCGGGCCCTACCTGTTCGGCCTCGTATCGACGGGTAGCAACTTTACGACGGGCTTTGTCGTCCTGGCTTCGATGATGATTATTTCTTCCATCCTGGCCATACTTGTCAAGGAAAAGTAAATCAGCTATGATATAAAAGTCCGGACAGAACGGATAGCCTGTCCGGACTTTGTGTATACAGAAAGGGAGCATATGAGATGAAACCATATCAGAAAATTACCAAAGATATCATACAGAAATTAGTGGATATACTGGGAGAAAAAGGCGTTTCCACCGATCCGGACCGCCTCGTCCAGTATGAACGGGATGAAGGAGTGGAACGGGAATTTTTCCGTACGCCCGATGCCGTAGTCTACCCGACGACGGCTGAAGATGTAGCGGCGGTCTTGCAGCTGGCCAATACGGAAAATATCCCTGTCATTCCCCGGGGCGCCGGCACGGGGCTGGAATTCGGCGCCGTCGCCAATACCTATGGCGGCATCATACTCAGCACGGAAAAGATGAACCGTATCCTCGAAGTGAACGGGGAAAAAATGTACATGGTCGTCGAACCGGGCGTCCGCACGGCTGACGTACAGGCTGCTGCCAAGGCCCAGGGCCTTCTCTATGCAGGCGATCCCTGCAGCGGTGATTCCTGCTTCATCGGCGGCAATGCCTCGACCAATGCCGGCGGCAACCGGGCCGTCCGCTACGGTACGACGCGGGACCAGATTTATAGCATTGAAGTCGTGACGCCCCTGGGGCAGATTACCCGTCTGGGCAGCCGCTTAAAAAAAGTATCGACAGGCTATCCTCTGGAAAAAATCGTCATCGGCTCCGAAGGTACGTTGGGCATTATCACAAAACTGGTCTTGAAACTGGTGCCCCTGCCCAAATACAGCGTCAACGTCCTGGCCATTTTCAAAACTATCGACGACGCCATGTCCATCGTCAACGCCCTGCCCAAAGCCGGCATCGAACCGACCTGCCTGGAATTTATGGACAATGATTCTGTACGGGTCACAGAAAAATTCCTCGGGGAAAAACAGCCTCATTCTGATATAGGAAATTACATGATTATCCAGGTAGACAGCAACGATGAAGACCGCATCGACGACCTGTGCGTCGCCCTCGATGAACTCTGTCACGACCACGGGGCCATCGATGTCTTCGTCGCCGACGCCGAACGGATCTGGAAAGTGCGCAAGAACTTCTCTGAAGCCTCGACGACAGACAGTCCCATCATGGTCATGGAAGATTTCGTTGTCCCGGCCGATGAACTGGCCGATCTCTTGAAAGAACTGGAAAAAATCAGTGCCGACCAAAAGACTCCGGTCCGTTCCGTAGCTCATGCCGGAGATGGCAACCTGCACCTGGACATCCTGAAAAAAGACATTCCCGACGACCAGTGGCCGGCCAAAGTAGAAGCCTTTGAAAAAGCAGCCTATGACGCCGTATACCGCCTCGGCGGCCGTATCTCCGGAGAACACGGCATCGGCGAAAAGAGAAAGAACCTCATGGCCCATTACACGGATCCGGTAGAGCTGGCCCTCATGAAAGCTGTAAAAAAAGCCTTCGATCCCAACGACATCCTCAACCCGGGAAAAATCTTTGATGTGGAGTGAGAAAAGCCGTTGGTCGTTCATCGAAAGAGAAAAAGCTGGTGGTTAGTGATTAGTGGGAAGGGATAGTTTGAAGTTTGGTGTTTGATGAAAAGAGCCGGTTCGTCGAACCGACTTTTCTATATAAACTCAGCACTAAAGGACCCACGACCGGGGACGGTTTCCATCCTGAATCGCCTGGGATGGTGTCAGATGCAAGGCGGAAGAAGGAGTCATAGCGGCGCTATGGCGACTGATGACAACGAAGCAGATGGCGCCATACCGGGTGAGACAGGGGAAATAAGTCTCCGGCCGTGGGTCTTCTTATACGCCGGTCCCGTCAAACGCCGGGATGAATCCTTCGCTGGCACTGGATTTTTCTTGTACGAATCCATCTTCGATGCCGCTGTCAAAGAGATATTGTTCGGCCTCGTCGTATTCTTCATCCGTGAGGGGTCTGTTGATTTCCGGGTATTCACTGGCCCTGCCGCAGGGGACGTACTGGCGCATGAGGCTGAACAGGACTTGTTCTGGTCCGAAGTGGTCCCGTACCCAATCGATGACGTGCTTTGTATTGTCTACGTGGCCGGGCAGGATGAGATGGCGGATGACGACGCCTTTCTGGAGCATGCCGTCGTCGTCCAGAACATAGGGGCCCGTCTGGTCGTACATGGCGAGGATGGCCCGGGCCGCTACGTCCGGATAGTTCCGGGCTCCGCTGTAGCACTCGGCCATGGCCGGGTCCATGTACTTCAGGTCGGGCAGGTAAATCTGGACTTTTCCCTCGAAGGCCCGGATCGTTTCTACCCGTTCATAGCCGCCGCAGTTGTAGACCACTGGTACGGGCAGTGGCTCTGATAGGCTTTCCAGGATGGCCCGCGTATAGGGCGTGGGGGTTACGAGATTGATATTGTGTGCCCCTTGGGCGATAAGTTCGTGGTAGATGGCCCGGAGCCGGGACACCGTGATGGGGATGCCTTTGCCATCCATGCTGATTTGGGAATTCTGGCAGAAACAGCAGCGCAGGTTGCAGCTGGAAAAAAAGACCGTGCCCGATCCGCGGCTGCCGCTGATGCACGGCTCTTCCCAAAAATGCAGGGCCGCCCGTGCCAGCACCGGCTGGAGTGGACTGTGGCAATAGCCGGGAAGGTCCGGGCAGATGCCGTCACTGGTAAGGGGCCGGACGACATGGCATTGACGGGGACAGTCCGTGCAGGGCTGTGTTGTATTCATGAAAATCACCTCGATCCTACTATATACCAAAAAAAGGACGACCGCAAATGCGATCGTCCTTTTCTATTACCAGACTAGATTAGGCCTGTTTGAAGTCTTTCGGGCAGGTCAGTTCGGCGAAGCGTTTTGCTTTCGGATCCGTAGCGACCAGTTCCTGGAGTTTCTTCAGTCCTTCTTCTTCTACCGACTTGGTAGTCGTGTAGCTGGCCGGAACCGTCTTGGACAGTTCGAAGCACTTTCTGAGAGAACTGATACTTACAATGATGACCAGAATCAGCATGATGGCAGATACGGCGAACAGGAGCATTTCGCCCTTCGGCAGATACAGACCAAACATGTTGAGGAAGTCAGCCCAGAAGATAACGACAGTCAGGAATGCCCACGGAAGACCCGTGACCCATACATAGCGGGCTTTACCCATGCTGCAGATAACAACAGAGGAAATAGCCAGGGTGATGATGGCGAGCAGCTGGTTGGATACACCGAATATCGGCCAAATCGTGGACAAGTTGCCTTGTACGAGGATATAGCCCCATGCGCCGGAGATAGCAGCCGATGCGATGATGGCGCCCGGAGTCCAATGGGGATCGCCGAATTTGGTCCATACGCGGCCAACGAGTTCCTGCAGCATGTAACGGCCAACACGTGTGCCGGCATCGATGATTGTCATGATGAACAAGGCTTCGAACATGATGCAGAAATGATACCAGTAGCTCATGAGAGAATCAAGACCAGGGATGTTGGAGAAGATGAATGCCATGCCGACAGCCAGCGATACAGCACCGCCAGGACGATGGGCAACGTTTTCACCAACCATTGCGTTCAACTGCGGCAGATCGACGACCTGCATGCCGAGAGCATTGAAATGTTCAGCTGTGGAGTTGATAGCAAAGTAATCATTCGGAACGAGGGATGTAGCTGCGATGAGGGCCATCATAGCTACGAAGGATTCGGTCAGCATAGCGCCATAACCGACAGGAACGATGGAGCGTTCATTCATCAGCATCTTCGGAGTTGTACCAGTAGAAATCATGCAATGGAAACCGGAAACAGCACCGCAGGCGATGGTGATGAAGATGTACGGAAGAACAGGGCCAGTGATGACCGGGCCGCCGCCAGCGCAGAACTGGGTGAGGGCCGGCATCTGGATGGTCGGGCCGACGACGATAACGCCGATAGCCAGGGCACCGATAGTACCAATCTTCATGTACGTGGAGAGGTAATCACGCGGAGCCAGGAGCAGCCAAACCGGAAGAGCTGCGGCAACGAAACCGTAGATGATCAGGGCGATATCAATTCCGTGGCGGCTGATGGTGAAAATCGGAGCCAGTGTCGGGGAAGCCTGTACAGCAGGACCAGCGACAACAGCCAGCAATGTCAGGACGACACCGATGACCGTGCCTTCCTTGATCTTGCCAGGACGGAGGAACTGCATGTAAATACCAATGAACAGAGCGATAGGAATCGTCATGCCGATAGTGAATGTGCCCCAGGGGCTGTCATGGAGGGCGTTGGAAATAACAACAGCCATACCAGCCATAGCGAGGATATTCAGGAACAATACGGCAAAGGACGTAGCCAGACCTGTCTTATCACCAATCTGGGCTTTTGCGATTTCAGCGATGGATTTACCATCGTAGCGCATGGAGCAGAAGAGGATAACACAGTCATGGACAGCACCGGCGAGAACACCACCGATGAGGATCCACAAGGCACCGGGCAGATAGCCGAACTGGGCAGCAATGACCGGGCCTACGAGCGGGCCAGCACCAGCGATAGCAGCGAAGTGATGACCAAATACGACGTACTTATTCGTCGGTACATAGTCATGACCATCTTCGAAACGGAAGGCCGGTGTGACATTGTACTGGTTGACCGTCAGGACCTTGGCACCGATGAAAGCACCGTAGAAACGGTAAGCCAGTATGAACACTAATGCAGAAATAATAACAACAAACAAACCGTTCATACAAAAAAACCTCCTTCTTAAATTTTAGTAGCACCATCCTCTGCGGAAAGATAATGAATGAGAGGACCCGCAAAGGACATACCCTGTATCACGCCTTAACTATAAGTCTTTACGACAAAAAATTCAAGAGCCTTTCTTCCTTCAGTGGACAAAAGGATAAATAGGCAATCTTTAAATGATAAAGATTTATGCTATAACGGCACGACATGATTTACTTTTGCCGTGTTTTTACAACAATCTTTACATGTAATATGATATTCGGTACTGTTATTTATTACAAATCTGTATAGAAAAAGTGCCGTATGACGTTACACCTATACGTTGGAAATACAGAAAATAGCAAAATTATATAATGAAATATTTTATATATATTATAAAAAATAAAAGTATAACGTTTTATCTTATTAAAACATTTTGATAATGAGAACTTAGGATACACTGCCTCTGAAAAATTTAAAACAACGAATAGTCGTGAAAAAGGCTTTCTTTTCACGACCGCCATTCCTGTGATATACTATAGATACTACGCAAAGGAGGAAACGACATGGATGCGGAATTTCAGCAATTTATTTCAATGATAGAACCAGTGGACGGGGATTTTGCCCGTTCCTATGAAGAAAAACTGGCTGCCTCCGGTCAGGCTGATACGGTTTTGTGTCACCTGGCTGGACGGCTGGCGGCCATACGGGGCAGTGAACGCCATGACCTGTTGAAAAAGGCCGTCATCATTTTTGCGGCCGATCACGCCGTCGATGGCGGTAAAAACGAATCGCAGGGCAAAAACAGCAAGGCCGACGCCCTGGAAATCGCCAGCGGCCGCGGCCCCATCAACAAAGTCGCCCATAAAGTAGGGGCCGGCGTCCTGCTCCTCGACATGGGGCTTCAGGAAGACATACCCGAATCGCCAGGCGTTCAGGTCCTGAAAGTCATGGCCGGGAGCCACTACTATGGAAATGGCCCGGCCATGGCGGAAGACGAAATGCTCGATGCCCTGTACAGCGGCATCCAGATTGGCCAGAACCTGGCCGATGAAGGCTATACGGCCATCGGCATAGGCAGCCTGGGAGAACGGTCCATCCTGACGGCCTTTATCCTGACGGCGGCCTTTTACCGCTCCCAGATGCCGGACCTTGCCGGTTCACTGAAAGAAAAGAATCAAATGAAAATGCTCGGCGCGGTGCTGCGTACTCATGGACTGGACTGTACCCGGCCGCTCGAATTGTTGCAGAAAGCCGGCGCGCCCGATGTCGCCGCCATGGTGGGATGCATCTTGTCGGCCGCACACCGCCACGTCGCGCTGGTCTTTGACAACGCCGTCACCGGGGCGGCCGTCTTGATAGCACAGGCTCTGCAGCCAGCCGTCATGGGATACGTATTTCCTTCGGCGGCCTATGCCGAACCGGTACACCGGATGCAGATGGAATACCTGCACCTGAACCCCGTCGTCAGCGATCCCGGAAAAGACGACCAGGCCATGGGATCGGTTCTGGGCCTCTCCGTCCTCGACGCGGCCGTGGAATCGATGAAAGAAGACTAAAAAAGCCCGATGCCCCCTATGGGGATAGGCATGGAAAACATTCGTGAGTATACTACTATATATAGATATATAAAAAAAGAGGTGCTATACGTATATGAAAACATTGTATCTTGACTGCTTTTCCGGTATCAGTGGCAATATGTTCATCGGCATGCTGATTCAGGCAGGCGTTCCCTTTGAAGAATTTCAAAAAGCCATGGCCCAGCTGGGACTGGACGGCTATTCCCTGATCTGCCAGCCGGTCAACAAACTGGGGATCCAGTCTGTGTATTATAATGTCCTCCTCGACTCGGAACAGGACCATCATCACCATCATGACCATGAAGAAGGTCATCATCACGACCACGGCCACGAAGAAGGCCACGGCCACGGTCACCACGACCATCACAATCACGGCCAGACCGTGAAGACGGCAGCTTCCCTCATCGATGCCACGGGCCATCATCACCATCATCAGCACCGGGGACTGGCCGATATCACGGCCATCATCGAAGCCTCGCCGTTTACGGAAGAAATCAAACAAAAGAGCCTGGCCGTATTCCAGGCCCTGGCCGAAGCGGAAGCCAAAGTACACGGCGTACCCGTCAGCGATATCCATTTCCATGAAGTCGGCGCCATCGACTGCATCCTCGATATCGTAGGGACCATCTGGGCCCTCGACTACCTGCATATCGAACAAATCGGCACATCGGCCCTCCACGTGGGGAGCGGATTCGTCCGCTGTGCCCATGGCATCATGCCCGTACCGGCACCGGCAACGGCAGAACTCCTGGCAGGACTGCCCTATTACTCGACCGATATCGAAGGCGAACTCGTCACCCCGACGGGAGCTGCCCTGGTCAAGACACTGGCCTCCTATGCCGGCCCGCGTCCGGAAGAACTGATCCATGAAACCACGGCTTACGGGGCAGGCACCAAAGACCTGGCTATCCCCAACGTCCTGCGCGGCTTCATCGGCGAATGCAAGGCCTTCTGAGAATGGCAGGGATCAAAAGCCAGAGCCAGACAGCATGGTCTCACCTATTCCTGTGATAGGAAGGCGATTGAACGGAATACCAAACGGAAAAACCTGTTGCACCCAGAGTGCGGCAGGTTTTTTTGCATCCTGCAGGGAACTTTGAGGTAGTGGTTTTACAAATAACATAACTTGCAGATTAAAATTTTCTCACTATTTTCTAATCTGCATTTTTTTGACATATGCTGGATTTTATGCTAGGCTCAAATCAGTTCGTTTGCAGGAAGTGCAAATGCATCATGCAAAAAATTTACATCTTGAAAGGAGAATCTGTGACATGGAACTGAATGACGTATTATCTTTTGACGAGGCTATTGAAATTATGGACGAGCCGGAATATCTGGAACTGGCACCGGGTGAATACGATTTCACCGTACGGGATGTGGCCTTTTCGACCTATGAAGGCAGCAGCAAGATTCCTTCGTGCCCCATGGTAGAGGCGAGACTATCCGTCGTGACCGATGAGGGAGAAACGGAAATCATCGACCGCTTCTACTATTGCCGGAAAATGCGGTACAAACTCTCCAGCTTCGCCCGGACACTGGGACTGGCCCGGGTCGGTGACAAAATCACCATCGAATGGAAGAAACTCATAGCAAAACAAGGGCGCGCCCGCATCTCCCTCCGGGAATACAACGGGAAAAAATACAATCAGATAGACCGCTACATCGTCCCGACAGACGAACCGGCCCCGTTCTGACAGGGAAGGGTCGTAGTTAGTAGTTCGTTCATCGTTCGTCGTAGGCCGTAGGTCAGTGGTTAGTGGTCAGAAAAGGCAGGATCTCCCTGCATGGGTATAGCCCGTTACTTAACGATTTGATATGAAAATCGCAGGCAGCAGTTAGCAGTCAGCAACTAGCAGCTGGTTTGACGGACTGGGGATCTTTGCCGTCCCCGTGAGGGGAAGGAGGGCCACGGAGTGGCGGAAGGGGCCTTATTTTCATCAAATCAGCATACAGGACCCACGACCGATGACGGTTTCCATCCGGCGTCGTCGGCGGGGCAGGGGAAACAAGGCATCAGCCGTGGGTCCAAAAAGGAGGCGATCATATTTCTTATATATCAACTCATATACACGAATTACTGGATGCCATCGATCCGGCCAGTTGTACGTACAGTGAATGGTGCGAGGTCGGCATGGCCCTCAAGTATGAGCAGTTCCCCCTGTCTCTCTGGGAGAGCTGGAGCCGCCGCGATATGGCGCGCTTCCATGACGGGGAGTGTGCCTGCAAATGGGCCTCGTTCCGCAAGTCTTCCGGGGCCTGCGTGACCGGGGCGACGCTGGTCAAGATGGCCCGCGACCGGGGATATAGTGACCCCGATGAAGTCTGGACGCTGGATACGCCCATTTCCATCGTATCAGCCGACGAGGAACTTCCCCAGCGCATGGACACGGTTCCTGCCCTGTCTCGTGACGGCAGGGACAATCCCCTTACAGAGCCGCCGGATCCCTGGGACGGCCTCAGGGAGACGAAGACCTTTCTCTCCCGCCTGTTCCGGCCCGGTGAATTCGTCGGGTTTTCTATGCGTTCCTATCAGCATAAACACCGCTATATTCCCCGTGGCCGGGGCATTTATTTCCGCACGCAGGACGATATCCTGAAGGCCATCGATACCTATGGCGATGTGGAAAAAGCCCTCGGGTCTTATGACCCTCTTGCCGGTGCCTGGGTACGCATCAACCCTCTGGACGGCAAGGGTATCCGCAACGAGAACGTCAGCGAGTACCGCTATACACTGGTAGAATCGGATGAACTTTCCTTACAGCAGCAGCTCTCATGGATACGCAGCCTCAGATTGCCCACAGTTGCGCTTGTAAACAGTGCTGGAAAAAGCATCCATGCCGTCGTACGCATCGACGCCGGCAGCGACCCGGACCTCTACAGCCGGCGCGTAGACTACCTCTATCAGTATTGCCGCCGTCAGGGATTTATTGTAGACATGCAAAATAAAAACCCGTCGCGCCTCATGCGCCTGCCCGGCATCTGGCGAAGCGGACACAAGCAGTACCTCATCCCCTTTACGCCGGGCACCCGGACCTTCGACGAATGGTACGAATACGCCGAGAACAGCCGCGACAACCTGCCGCCGCTGCAGCGTCTCTCTGCTGTCTGGGACGACATGCCGCCCCTGCGGCCGGTCCTCATCGAAGGGCTCCTACGGCGCGGACACAAGATGATGGTCGCCGGACCCAGCAAGGCGGGGAAATCCTTTGCCCTCATCGAACTGTGCATTTCCATTGCCGAAGGACGGCGCTGGATGGATACGTACCAGTGCGCCCAGGGGCAGGTCCTGTACATCAATTTCGAACTGGACGAACACTCCTGTTATCACCGCTTTGCCGACATCTACAAGGCCATGGCCATCACAAATCCCCGGACGGATCAGGTCGTCCTGTGGAACCTGCGCGGCTACTCGGAATCGCTGGAGACACTGCTCCCCAAACTCCTGCGCCGTATCCACCACGAAGACTTTGCGGCCATCGTCCTCGACCCGATTTACAAAATCACCGACGGCGACGAAAACAGCGCCCACGACATGGGCATCTTCTGCAACCAGCTGGACCGGCTATCGACGCAGAAACAGTGCGCCGTCATCTACTGCCATCACTACAGCAAAGGCAGCCAGACTGTCAAAAAAGCACAGGAGCAAAGATGCTTGAGATTGATACAAAATTTTGAACGGTGTGCATAGCTAAAAAGTCCATATATAGCAAGGTTTCCTTTCAGGTCGGCAAAGCGCCGGCCTTTTTTTATGCCTAAAATTAGGGGGAGACTCAGGGCGAAGAAAAGAAGAACGCCAGTAAAATGAATACGGCAGTAACGATAGCTTTTTATCGTTACTGCCTTTTTTATGCGGGCTCCATCATCATGTTATAATGCTGGGTTTGTTCCATTACATCAAATATGAGTTTAAATGTATGACGAATTTGCTCTATGTTTTCTGCATCTTCTATGTAGTCTAGTCCGTCATTAAATCGTTGATTTTCGGCTCCTATATACCTTAAAAGGGCATTCAGTAAATGTTGCTTTTCTCTGTTTTCGGTTCCATCAGGGTTTATTTCAAGAAATTTATCTTTCTGTTTCATGATACGATCTGTCAGAGATTGGCCTTCGTACCCGCTGATTTGGATAAAGTAATATTCCAGGATTTGTCTGGCTGTACGCATAATGACAGTAGAAGATTTTGCTTCTTTGTATTCTTTCCATAAAGTCGCATATGCATCACGTACAGGTGTATAGTTTTTTTCGATTGCAGGGGTATCACTGTTAATATCTCGTTTGACGCATAGTTGTACTGTTGAGACATTTCGTGTTTTTTGAATGAGATAAAAATTTACGCAATGGTAGTATTTAATCCGGTTATATGAAACTTCCTTATGGAAAAAGGCATTATGCGTCAGAATAAAAATTTGTTTTATGTAGCGTGGCGCATCTTGCTTCGGGGCGGAACCATTATTAAAACAAATAGAAATCATTTCGCGGATGATGGCACTGACAATAAACAGCGATGTACTGTCCATGCTTGAAACCGGGTCATCAATGACTACGATGCGGTCTTTAAAATCGCTGTCAGCACGTTCTCGTCCTTTGACTTTGTGGTAAAAGTAAAGGAATGCAATAAAATTACGTTCACCTTCACTTAAGCCATGTGCCGGGGAGCCATCATCCCGGATGATTTCATATTTGGTAGAATCGTGTTTATTCTTTTGAAGACGGAACCCTTGAAAACCTGAATCTAGCAACTCTTTATTGATGGCTTCCATTGTCGAATCGACGTTGACAATCTGACTGTTCAGCTTAGTAATCTGTGATTTTAAAGAAATGCCTTTTTCGGCAATGTCTTTTTGTTCTTTTATCAGTTTCAAAATTTCTGCATTCACATTTTTAAGACCGGTGCGGTAGGCATCAAGTTCTTTTTTAGATAGGAAAGCCATATAATGCCAGATTGATTTTTTACACTCGGCCTGTTTTTCCTGTAAAGAAGCGATGATGTCATTATTAGCTTGGATGGTGGCATTGAATTTTTTTATTAAAGCATTTAGGCCATCGACAAGTTCAGATGTATCTTCCAGGTAAATAGGACGTGAAGGTGCATCTAATTTTTCCTGTATGAGACCTTGATTAATCTGTACAGTCTTTTTCAGATTAATGAGCTGTTCTTTGTATACCGTGAAGTCAATGCGAGAAAACTCGCAATTTAGATTATTATCAAACTGAGTTAATAATCGAGCGAATGTATCATTGTAGGATTGGTGGAAATTTTCCAGTGAGTCAATATCAGACTTATATTCTTCGTCGAAGCAGGCGGCAAGCTGTTTCGCAAAGTCGGCAGGAAGAAGCTGATGACAATAAGGGCAGTGGCCATCCGTTTTTTCTGCGAATAACTCGTGACCTTGTTTGACCCAGTCCGTTGCGCCTACCGCCTGTATAAATTTGGCAAAAGGAGTATCAGCACTGCTGATGATGGGCTGAGAAAGCAATATCGAATCCAGAGGTTCTTCAGGTGACTCTTTACATCCTTCTTTTAAAAGAGGATAGGATTTGGCGCTTTCATCAAATGCGGTTTCGTATAAAGTCTGCAGTACCTTGATATCTTGTTCCGCAGGTTCCTTGATGGAAAGCAATTCATCAGTGAATACAGATTTCTTTCCTCTTTTACCTGCAAGTGCTTTTGCAAAGCGGTTGCGGATATTTGCTGTGGTTTCCCAGCAAGAGGACTCTAATGCAGTTTTTAATGCGGGAAGCTTTTCTTTTGCATCTGCAAGGGCTTTTGTCTTTTCTTGATACTGCACTGCAAGTTTGTTACGTTCTTCATTTAATTGGGTCACTTTATTTTGGATTTCGATATTTCCTTCGTTCAAACTAAAAACGCCAGGCATAGCGGCATCTTCTTTAATATTTCGATTGATGAAGTCCTCGTCATAGACCAGAACCTCGAAGCTACTGACGTCCGGGGTGATCCCGGATTGGGAACGAATAAGACGGGCAATCGTGGATTTTCCGCTGCCATTTTTACCGTAGAAATAGTTAATGAGTGTAGGATTTATTGCGATGCCATGAAATGTATTGTCATCGAGAAAAATTTCTTCTATGGCGCCTTGCATTTTCTTTTCTGCCATTAAATTCGCCTCGCTCGTGATACTGAAAGAACAAGAATTAGCCAGAAATGCTTAACAATTGGCTATTTTAAATTTGGAATCCCAATTCACGGAATTCAGAAATCAAATCGACCTTTTTGATAGTCCAGTGTGTCCGATTAAGTTCACAAAAGCCTTCATGACCGTGTATATCAAAATTCAGCAGGTTCTCGTTTAATATCTGCTGATTGAATTTCCAAAGGATGGAAGGTTTAATAATGATTCCTTCATGGCGTACCTTTATTTTCAGGATATAGCCGAAACCTGCTTGCTGATTCGGAGCAGCGATGCCGTATCCCTCGTTTTCGTGCGCGAAAATAGTAGGGAAGGTCTGAAGTGATTGAACAGCATCTTCGGATAACGAGGCAAAACGGTTCTTAATATCGGCATCAATATACTCTGTGAGCGCTCTCGATGGATCTATCGAAAAACTGGTTTCCGGATTTTCGAGATTAATCATACAGTCAACAATCAGATTGTAATAATCCGTGTTGGGGTTAAGAGGCTGGTTCGGCATGATTGTCGGAATTGTTTGTGATGGATTGTTTATGATTACCTTATCAGCATGTTGGATTAATGTGTTTTTTTGACCATGCTGTGAGACGGACTGTGTAAATGATGCTGGTTGAGACGTAGTCTTTTTGTTCAAAGTTAAGTCATTAGACAATTAGAATCACACTCCATTGAAGGTTTCTTGATTACCTGACTATTGGTTCCTTTACTGGCCAAAGTTCAAGATATCGGTCACGTAATTCTTTGCGAATGCGAATAGTATTAGGAATTATTACTTCACGTAATCTTTCTCCATCTTCTCTGGACTGATTTTTATAGATTACAAAATTAGGGTTAGCGAGGAGCGGTATCATATATTGGTCAGATAGGTAGTCCAAATATTCGTTAAAATTTTTTAATGTATGGTAAACAATCTCACGGATTTTTTCAGATTCGAAATCTCTCCAATCAAATTGCCACCTAGTGTAGTTCAAATCAATCAACTCAAGACAATGAATATCAAAGGCTTCGCCAGTCGGATCGATGCGTATGCAGTATTTCAGAATATTTTTATAATCGTTTTTGAATTCTGCTAATAACTTTGCATCATTATCGGAAATTTTTAGGTCGCCCAACATGGTGTTAAGACCTGTAGGCGGATTAATGCTTGGCTGAACATTAATGTTAACTGTTTCAGCATGCTGAATAACAGCGTTTGTTTTCCCGTTCTGGGTAATGTTTTTACTGCTCGAAACATTTGGCAGGTTCTCTGAGGTTCTGTTGGTCAGTTTGTTTGACATTTTTGTACACTCCTTTTTCATTAGAGGTTCAAAGTATCAACATGATTGATGTGGACGTTCGTTTCACCGTACTGGTTAACGATGGTAGCGTTTTGGATGATTTGCGTTTTTGAACAGGACTTTTCTTCAGTATCAGATGAATCGCCGGCTTCGTGAGCCTTTTCTGAATCCGAATTGTTTTCTCCATCGGGTACAGAAGCAGCTGCCGAATGACGGGATGCATCGCTGCAAGTAACTCGCAGTTCCTGTTTAATATCGGCTCCTACACATCCCTCGTATTCGTCATATTTAACGGGAAACCAGGAGTGGTAGGTGTCGGAGCCTTTTATATTTTCATTAGAACGCTTTGTGGCGATATAATACAAAATGCCCAAAAGAAGATCAGGAAGATTTATTTCTGTGTGGGTTATCAGACTCTGTTTTTCAACCCATTTAGGCCAAATGAAGAATTTTTCATCTGTTGGTATTGAGGAATCTTCCTGTATTAAACCGAGCAAATTACGGGTGAGTTGCTCGTATAGCGACTCGTTAATGAAATCACGGATAAATTGCACCATCGCAGAAAAAGCTTTAGAATTTTCTTTTTGGATATCTTCACCAAAGTTTCTGCGTTTATCATAATCGTTAAATCCGATGAAGGAACATAAATTCTTTTGGCATTGTTTAAAAAAGCTGGCATAGGACTTAAGAGTGGAGCCTGCCGAATAGAAATCTGTAAGCTGGTAAATTGAAATAAGCCTCCTGAACAATTCCGGTTCAGAGAGGCTTTCTTTTTGTCCTTTTGCATGCTCGGTAGGTGTTTTTGTACCCTTTCTTGATCTGAAAACTTGGACAAAGAACGTACCGCCGCAAAGGAAGGGGATGTTTGTGTTTTCCATGGTTGCCTCTGCTTTTCAAAAATAAACTCAATAAACTCGATATCCTATTGCAATAAACCAGATAAACGATACTTTGACAGTACAGATAACACAAAGGATTCATCGAATAGATTGTTACCCATTTATTATAACATGTTTGATTTGAAACCCAAAAGTGTGGTCTGTATTTGTAATCACCCTTTCGTGGTTCATCTTCTGACGAGGAGATGCCTGGAGCCACGAAAGGGACAGCATATTCATAAGCCAACCCACCAGGACGGTTGGCCATGCGGAGCGAGGAGCATCCAAATGGTCAATTTGATGGGCAGCCCTGTGCGGAATCTCGCTTCGTTCATTTACGAAAGCGAGACAAGCAATGGGCAAAAACGCGACAAACCATGAAAAGAAGCAATTCTATATTCCACTAGAAATAACCGATGGCACCATCATTACCGAAGACTACCGATTTTGTAAAATACGAAATTCTAAAATCGGCAACAGACTGGTACGAACGATTCTGATTCCGGCAACGGAGGAACAATACTATGCATTCATGCGACCGGAGTGGAGAGAAGATAAGCGGCGGCAACGTCATGCGGCACAGGAAACATCTACTGACTGGATTTGTGACGCGTATGAGTTGGAACCGGAAAGTGATTTTAATCTCGAAGAAGCCGTATTGAAGCGGGAATTACTGACAGCATTACAGCATGAGCTTGCTGCACTGAAGGAAATCGACCGAATTATTTTGCAAATGTTTTCTGAAGGGTGTAGCGAAAGAACCATCGGATACAAGGTGGGAATGTCTCAGAAAGGGGTTAACAAAAGGAAACACCGTCTTCTGGAACTGCTCCGTGAGGATCTCAAAGGCTATCGCTAATTATTGAACGAAATCTGGCTAGAAAAAATTCTGGCCGGATTTCAAAAAAAAAAATAGTACTTAAACGACTCGGAACTGTCCTGTTACTAACGAAGGGCAAAACAAGAAGCCCGAGGAAAGGAGGATTATCCAATGGACAACAGACGAACACAAAGCTGCCGGTGCAGTGACCTGGACAGGGAACTGGCCGGGGTGCTGATGGAAATCAGTGACACCGCGGAACAGGCAACAAGACATCTTATGATACTGAGGGAACAGAGAAAATCGAAAGGAGTCAAAGCATATGACAGACAAAGAACTTACTAAACTGGCATCCGAACTGGAAAACTGCGGGAAGGCGCTTCTGGGCATTGCTGAAGCAATGAAGGCACCGCCGGACGAACAGCCGGCTGAACCGGATACGAAGGAACTGGCAAAAAAGGTGCTGACACTGGAAGATGTCCGAAAGGTCGCCGCCGACAAGTCCCGTCAGGGATTCACGGACGAAGTACGCGGCCTCATCCAGCAGTACGGTGCCGACAAGCTGTCCGGCATGGACCCGGCAAAGTACGAAGCCTTTCTGAAAGAACTGGGGGTACTGGGAAATGCCAAATAAACATGCAGTACTGTCCGCATCGTCCAGTCACCGCTGGCTGAATTGCCCGCCGTCCGCACTGGAATGCGCCAAATTACCGGATACGTCCAGCGAATTCGCCCGCCAGGGCACAGATGCCCATACGCTCTGCGAATTCAAGGTGAAGATGGCACTGGGCCAGAAACTGGAGGACCCGACGAAATCCTTGACGTATTTTGACGAGGAGATGGCGGGGTGTACTGATGAATACGCACAGTTCGTCATGGAATGCCTGGCCACAGCCAAAGCATCCTGCAAGGACCCGCTAATCATGATTGAACAGCGGCTGGACTTTTCTAGGTGGGTGCCAGGCGGGTTCGGTACGGGGGACTGCCTTATCGTGGCCGACAATACCTTGACGGTCATCGATTACAAGCATGGTCTGGGCGTACTGGTGGATGCAGAGAAGAACCCGCAAATGATGTGCTACGCACTCGGGGCCTTGAATCTGTTCGATGGCATCTATGACATCAAACAGGTTTCTATGACCATTTTTCAGCCCCGACGGGACAACGTCAGTACCTGCACCATGAGCAAGGAAGAGCTGCTCCAGTGGGCCGAAACGGTGCTGAAGCCAGCAGCGGAACTTGCGTCCAAAGGCGAAGGGGCGTACAAGGCCGGCGACCATTGCCGCTTCTGCAAAATCAAGGCGACCTGCCGGAAACGGGCCGAATACAACCTGGAACTAGCCCGGTATGATTTCGCCGTCCCGTCCACGCTGCAAGATGAAGAAATCGAAGCTGTCCTTTCTAAGGCCGACGAACTGGTGAACTGGGCCGGGGATGTCAAAGAATACGCTTTGCAGCAGGCCCTGTCCGGCAAACAGTGGGACGGATGGAAACTGGTCGAAGGCCGGTCAAACCGCCGCTACGTAAATGAAGAAGCAGTCGCCGCCAAAGTGGAAGAAGCAGGCTTCGACCCATATGAAAAGAAGCTGCTCGGCATCACGGCGATGACGAAACAGCTCGGCAAGAAACGGTTCGAAGAACTGCTGTCAGATTTAGTGGAAAAGCCGCAGGGCAAGCCGGTCCTGGTGCCGGAATCGGATAAGCGTCCGGCCATGCACACCGCGGCAGATGATTTCAATGATGAAAAATAAGGAGGAACTTGCTATGTCCAAGAATTATGTCAATCCGTGCAAAGTGATTACCGGAGTCAATACCAGATGGTCTTATGCCAACGTCTGGGAACCGAAGTCCATCAATGGCGGTACGCCGAAGTACAGCGTCAGCCTGATCATCCCCAAGTCAGATACGAAGACCGTAGAAAAAATCCGCGCCGCCATCAAGGCTGCCTACGAAGAAGGCGAAAGTAAGCTCAAGGGCAATGGCCGCGCTGTACCGGCTCTCGAAGCCATCAAGACGCCGCTCCGTGACGGTGACCTGGAACGCCCGGGCGATGATGCCTATAAAGACAGCTTCTTCGTCAATGCCAACTCGGCGACCAAGCCGGGCATCGTCGATGCCGACTGCCAGCATATCCTGGAACGCTCTGAAGTATACTCCGGTGTCTATGGCCGTGCGTCCATCAACTTCTATGCATTTAACAGCAACGGCAATAAAGGCATTGCCTGCGGACTGAACAATCTGCAGAAAATCCGTGATGGCGAACCGCTCGGCGGCAAGCCCCGTGCTGAAGATGACTTCGCCACCGCTGATGATGACGATTTCCTGGATTGAGACAAACCGCAGATTCGGAAGGTCGAGACTGATGGCATCCGCAGTAAACTTAAGTATGTGGAGTCTATCTGCCTAGAGTTACGGAAACATCAGCGGTAGAAGAACAATTAGGGGGGGCAATTGGGAAAGTTGCCACCTTCTTCTTTTTTATAAGAGGTGAATTTGATGAAAGAATACTGGAAAGATATTCCTGGTTATGAAGGAAAATATCAAGCAAGTACAACGGGAAAAATACGCAGTTTAGACAGAATCGTTAATGGAATATGCCATTACACGGGGAAAATTTTTGATCGACATATCAAGGGAAAAGTTCTTCGCCCGGGGCGTTATTGCAAAAGTGGGCATCTTTCAGTTGTGCTTGGAAAAGGTCGTGCGGGTATCCCGGTTCATCAGCTAATCTTACTGACTTTTGAGGGTCCTGCACCGGCAGGTAAAGAAGTACTTCATATAAATGGAAATCCTGCAGACAACAGATTGGAAAATCTCCATTATGGTACGCGGAGAGAAAACATCCTTGATGTCTATAGGCAAGGAAAACGATGGAGAAAGTTATCAATTGATGATGTGCAAGAAATTCGTTTCGGTCTGTATTGCAGAATAAAAGGAATAGAGTTGGCGGCAATGTACAATGTTTCAGGAGATACAATTAGCAAAATAAAAAATGGAGGGTCATTTTCGTGGTTAAAATAAAAACTTTGAGTTGTGACTTGGAGACCTTTAGCAGTGTGAACCTGGCCAAATGCGGCGTGTACAAATATGCCGAGTCCCCGGATTTTGAAATCCTTCTTTTTGGCTATGCGGTGGATGGGGGCGAAGTGCAGGTGGTCGATCTGGCACAGGGAGAAAGCATCCCGGATGAAATTCTGGATGCGCTGACGGATGAATCCGTTACCAAGTGGGCCTTCAACGCCAGCTTTGAACGAATCTGCCTGTCGAGGTACCTGAGTGACCTAGGGATGAGTCTGGACCCGTTCCATGACCATCATCCTCTTTCCCAGGACTGTGCCAGGTTCCTCAATCCGGCAGGATGGAAATGCTCTATGGTCTGGTCGGCTTATATGGGCCTTCCGCTGTCGCTGGAAGGGGCCGGTGCCGTGCTGAGGCTGGACAGCCAGAAGATGACGGAAGGCAAGGAACTCATCCGCTATTTCTGCGTTCCTTGTAAACCCACCAAAACTAATGGCGGCAGGACGAGGAATCTTCCGCAGCATGCGCCGGACAAGTGGACATTGTTCAAGTCCTACAACAAACGGGATGTGGAAGTGGAAATGGCTATCCAGGAACGGCTGAGAAATTACCCTGTACCGGAAAGTGTGTGGGATGAATACCATCTGGACCAGGAAATCAACGACCGGGGCATCGCCATCGACAGGACGCTGGTCGCTCAGGCCGTAGCCATAGATGCCAGGAGCCGGGAATCCTTGATGGATGAACTAAAGGAAAGGACTGGTCTTGAGAACCCCAATTCCGTCACCCAGATGCTCGGGTGGCTCGAAGAACACGGTATGAAGACGGATTCCCTTGGGAAGAAGAATGTGCAGGAACTTTTGAAAACGGCGGCCGAGCCGCTGCGCAGTGTGCTTTTGCTCCGGCAGAAACTGGCAAAGTCCTCAGTTCGGAAATACCAGGCGATGGAGATGACAGCCTGCAAGGACGGAAGGGAGAGAGGCATGTTCCAGTTCTATGGAGCTAACCGAACCGGACGGTTTGCCGGCCGACATATCCAGCTGCAGAATCTGCCCCAGAATCATCTGCCGGACCTCTCGGAAGCCCGGGAACTGGTGCGTCAGGGAAATTATGAAGCTTTGGAACTTCTGTATGACTCTATTCCCGATGTCCTTTCCCAACTCATCCGCACCGCCTTTATACCACGGCAAGGTATGAAGTTTGTCGTATCGGACTTTTCAGCGATTGAAGCCAGAGTACTGTCGTGGCTGGCAGGAGAAACATGGCGTTCAGATGTTTTCGCTCGAAATGGCGATATCTACTGCGCCTCGGCCAGCTCTATGTTCAGGGTTCCCGTGGAAAAACATGGTACCAATGGCCATCTTCGGCAGAAAGGGAAAATCGCAGAACTGGCCCTTGGCTATGGCGGCTCTGTCGGTGCGTTGAAGGCGATGGGTGCCATGGACATGGGGCTTTCGGAAGATGAACTGTATCCTTTGGTACAGTCCTGGCGTTCAGCCAATCCGCATATCGTCGATTTCTGGTGGCAGGTAGATGCCGCCGTGAAGACGACCGTCAAAAAGCATGTCCCTATGCGGGCTGGATGCATCCGATCCCTTTATCAGAGCGGCATGCTGTTCATCCAGCTTCCCAGCGGACGGCGGCTTTCTTATGTGAAACCCCGGATAGGCGAGAACCGCTTCGGTGGGGAATCCGTCACCTATGAAGGCGTTGGCGCTACCAGAAAATGGGAACGGCTGGAGAGCTATGGCCCGAAGTTCGTGGAAAATATTGTTCAGGGCATAAGTCGGGACATCCTTTGCTATGCCATGCAGACGTTACGGTGCTGTGCCATTGTCGGCCATGTCCATGATGAACTGATCATTGAGTGTGACAGGGATGTCAGTGTCGATGCTATTTGCGAACAGATGGGTCGGACACCGCCATGGGCTGAAGGGCTTATTCTGCGGGCTGATGGGTATGAATGTGAATTTTATCAGAAGGACTAAAAAAGCAGGCAGCGTGAGACTGCCTGCTTTCCTTGTATTTTCTTATAAACTACGCATGCCAAACCATTGTGCATTTTGATCCCAGAACAATTCTAGTTGTAAATCTACAGCATGTTTCCGTTGATACTGATATTGAGCTCCCGGCGGCATATATTCATGAGAACTGATAAGAATGAAACGGCCGGTTCCATCTTCGTTTATTTTTGTTTTGATTTGATGCCAGTTGCCAATGGTATATCCCATGGAAGCCAGGCTGTCTAACGATACATACGTAACCCATTGGCCATCATGTTTGCCAATAATCCAATAGCCACAGTTCATCGCATGTGCGCCAACATCCGCATTGATTTCAAAGAAAGTCATGTCAGGGTCGGTGGTGCGAATGGTGCGGATTTTATAGCCTACACCGCCTCTGGCACCGACATAGTTGATGAAAGACATATAATCATGTTTTCCGTCACGGCTCATCAACCGTAAGGTACCATCCCTTTGAAGAACAAATTTTAATCGTTCATTATCATAACGAACATTTAGCTGACGGGTATCCAGATATAGGAAGGTTCCTTGGTCTGGAGTCATAAATTCTGTAGCTTGCGCTTGGGAAGAATCAATTAGGAAAAAAGCCAGGCACAAAATAAATACAGATAAATAAGAAATTATTTTTTGTCTAAAACGCATGCACAATCGACCTCCTTCTTTACATGATTTTGGGATTCGGCATACATTCTTTATTTCATTAATTCTATATAGAAAATGAAAATCCTGCGATAAATAAATTTTTTTATTTTATGGTACTTAAAACAATGGTTTCTGTCCTGTTACTGGTGAGAGAGAAAAAAGGCCTCTCGAATCCATTCTTTTTACAAGGGAGGAATCCACTATGAAATTTTTGATTCCACAGGACGAGTACGGTATGCTGGCTAACCCGCAAGGGATTGCCATGGTAGACAGCTTGTTCGTAGCTGAGGCGTTTGGAAAAAAACACTTTCATGTATTGAGAGATATTGCCCGGCTTACTGAATCCAAATCTGGATTGAGTGAAAATTTTGCTGCCGGCAATTATTTTCTGGATGTCTATAAGGATGCTACGGGCCGAAAACTGCCCCATTACCTGATGACCCGCGATGGCTTTACCATGCTGGTCATGGGCTACACAGGCCAGAAGGCGATGCACTTCAAGGAACTCTACATCCAGCGTTTCAATGAGATGGAGCAATGCATCCGGTCGCTCCTGTCTGCCCGGCAGGAATTCCCGATGCTCACGGACATGATCTGCCGCCTGCATGAAAGTCCGAAGTCGTACCACTTCAGCAACGAATGCGACATGCTGAACCGCATCGTTCTCGGCATGTCTGCCAAGCAGTTCCGGCTGGCCAACGGCATCGAAAAAGGGCAGAGCATCCGGCCTTATCTGACCGCGCAGCAGATCCATGCTCTGGACCGGCTGCAGCACCTGGATTACGGCCTGCTGTATTCCTGCCCGGATTTCCAGCAGCGCAAACAGATGCTCATGACTTATTACAAGACGGAACTGGAGGGATGAAGCATGTTTTACGTAAAGGAACCGATTAACGATGCCATGGAAATCACGATTGAAATCAATGATGAGAATGTGTTCTGCCGCTGCCCGGTCTGCGGTAAGGAAGTCAGCGTGAATCTGGAAGACATATTGGGTGATGGGCATGGCGACCTGTTTGGCACATCCGTGATGTGTGAAGATTGCTCACGGGAACTGATGGAGGCGGGCGATGAAGATGGATTCGAAGCGTAACGCCGAACATTACCCTGACCCTACAGCATACGAAGTTATCCGAAATGCGGAACCTGCAAGGTTCCCGTTCCGGCCATTGGTATACGTGTGTTCGCCCTATGCCGGGGATGTTGAGGCCAACGTACAGAAAGCCAGGGAGTACTGCCGCTATGCCAAGGACCAGGGATGCATCCCGCTGGCGCCCCACCTGTTCCTGCCGCAGTTCATGGATGAAAGGACGGAACGGGATCTGGCTCTGTTCATGGATATCGCCCTTTTGTCCAAGTGCGCGGAACTCTGGGTGTTCGGTGATGTCATTTCCAGCGGGATGCAGAAAGAAATCGAATATGCCAGGCGTAAGAGAAAGCTTATTCGTTATTTTACGGAAAACTGCAGGGAGGAAAATACATGAAATTCACTTTATACACAGCGGACTGCACAGGCAATGAAACGAACTGCCTGTACCCGCACAAGGCCGTCATCAGCAGCCCGGCAGAACTAGCCAGGGCAGTATCGCATGACCATGTTGCAGCCGCTTATCGGAACGATTATCGGTCGAATGATAATTTCATCTCAGCGGATGCAGTCGTGTGGGACTGCGATAACGACCATACGGAGAACCCTGACGAATGGGTGACGCCGGAAAAGCTGGCAGACAGTATCCTTGCCGATATTGCTTTTGCCGCCTCACCGAGCCGACATCATATGCTGCCGAAAGGGAATTATCCCGCTAGGCCGCGGTTTCATCTGATAGCCCCTGTTTCGGAATGCACGGACAGGGAGACTTACGCCGCACTCAAGAACGCCGGCATGAAACAGTATGCCTTCTTTGACCAGAAAGCCCTGGATGCAGCACGGTTCCTTTACGGGACAGAAGTGAAGCCGGAGGACATATTCTGGCATGAAGGGCGGCTTCGGATTGATGAAGTCCTGGGGAATCTTGAATCCGGCGATAACGGAAACCAGGCAGATCCGCCTCTGTATACAGGAGGTTCCATTCCTGAAGGCAGCCGCAACAATACGATGTCCCATTTCGCAAGCCGGGTGCTGAAGCGTTTCGGTGATACGGACAGAGCGCATGAAGCCTATCTGGAACGGGCTGTCCAATGCAAACCGCCGCTTCCGGATAAGGAACTGGGGACAATCTGGAAAAGTGCGCTGAAGTTTTTCAGGAACAAAATCGAAGGCAGCGAAGGCTATGTCCCGCCAGATGAATATGACAACCCGTTTGGCAGTAATTTAAAGCCGGACGATTACTCGGATATCGGCGAGGCAAAAGTGCTGGCCAGGGCATGCATGGGAAGACTTCGTTATACGAGCGCGACGGACTATATCGCTTTCATCGGCGACCATTGGTACGAAGACAGGCCGAAAGCCCTCGGCATCATTGAAGATTTCATGGATGACCAGCTGATAGACGCAGAAGATAAAATCCGCATGGCGGAAGAAGCGCTGGTGGCTATAGGCATTTCAAAAACCGATGTCAGAGACAGGGGAAAGGCCCTGGCAAACCAGGTGCCAGAGAAAAAACTCGGCCTGCTCTATGCACTGCTGGGGGCGGATGCCTACAAAAAATTTGTCATGAAATACCGCAATTACCGGTACATCGTCAACACCCAGAATGCAGCTAGGCCGATGCTCGCCCTTGATGTCACCGAACTGGACTATGACCCGGAACTGCTGAATACGCCGGAAGCGACGTATGACCTTACCCAGGGAACGAAAGGCGGCCATCCCCATGACCCGGACGACCTCATCACGAAAATCACGGCCTGCTCGCCGGACGATAAAGGAGAAGAACTCTGGCAGGAGAGCCTGGACCTTTTCTTTTGCCATGACAGGGAACTTGTCAGCTATGTGAAGGACATTGTCGGGATGGCAGCTGTCGGAAGGGTCTATGCAGAACAGATGATTATTGCCTATGGCGGCGGGGCGAACGGTAAATCCACTTTCTGGAATACCGTCGCCAGGGTCCTTGGCACTTACTCCGGGAAGATTTCTGCAGATGCCCTGACCATGAGCTGCAAGCGGAATGTGAAGCCGGAAATGGCGGAACTCAAGGGTAAGCGGCTCATCATCGCATCAGAGCTGGAAGAAGGGCAGCGGCTGAATACAGGCATGGTCAAACAGATTTGTTCGGTTGACCCCATCGAGGCGGAGAAGAAATACAAGGACCCGTTCCATTTCGTCCCGTCCCATACCCTGGTTCTGTACACCAATTACCTGCCCAAGGTTTCCGCCAATGATGACGGGACGTGGCGCAGACTAATTGTCATTCCGTTTAATGCCAAGATTACCGGGAAAAGCGATATCAAGAACTACTCGGATTACCTGTTCGAGCATGCGGGGCCTGCCATCATGAAATGGATTATCGAAGGGGCTGAATCGGCCATCCGGAAAGGTTTTAAAATCGATGAACCCCAAGCCGTGCGGGATGCTGTGGAGAAATACCGTGAGGATAATGACTGGCTGGGACAGTTCCTTGAAGACCATTGCGACATTGACCCGTCATTCACAGAAAAATCCGGGAAACTGTATCAGCAGTACCGGGTCATCTGTATGCAAAGTGGCGAATACATCAGGAGCACATCGGACTTTTATGGCAATTTGGAAAAAGCTGGATTTACCCGCCGGAAGACAAAAAAAGGAATCCTTGTCTATGGCTTGAGGCTGAAAGAAGGACAGGATTTCTTAGACTGAAATGTAAAGGTGCAGGTCGGTGTACCTCTCTATAAAAAGTCCTATAAGGGATAAAAAATATATGCCTATATAAGAGGTTTAGGTGAAGACTTTCTAGACCTGCACCCTTTAAATAAAGGGGGGATAGCAATGCGTGAAAAAGAAATCGAACAAAAACTTGTGACGGAAGTCAGACGGTGCGGCGGGATGGCACTGAAGTTCGTGTCGCCATCCTATAGCGGCATGCCGGACCGTCTGCTCCTTTTCCCTGATGGGAAAATGGCATTTGTAGAAGTGAAGGCCCGAGGCAGAAAGCCTAGACTGCTTCAGGAGAAACGGCATAAGCTGCTAAGGAAACTCGGATTCCGTGTATTTGTCTTGGATGCTGTTGAAGATATTTCCGGGATGCTGGATAACATTATGGAAGGAGGCAGTGCCGGATGAAGTTCGTGCCGCATGATTATCAGAAATATGCCATCGACTACATCAAGACCCATCCGGTTACGGCTCTGTTCCTGGACATGGGACTTGGCAAGACAGTGACGACGTTGACGGCCATCCGCGATTTGATGTACGATTCCTTCGAAATCAAACATGTACTGGTCGTAGCGCCATTGCGGGTCGCTCGGGATACTTGGCCGGAAGAAATCCGGAAATGGAATCACCTGAAAATTTTGACTTGTTCTGTCGTGGTCGGCAGCGTGTCAGAACGGAGACGGGCCTTGCAACAGGAGGCGGATATCTATATCGTGAACCGGGAAAACCTAGCCTGGCTGTATCAGAACAGCTGCCTGGATTTCGATATGGTCGTCCTGGACGAGCTGTCGAGTTTCAAGAACGCCCAGTCCAAACGGTTCAAGGCCATGAAAGCTATGCGCCCTAAAGTGAAGCGCATCGTCGGCCTTACGGGAACGCCCAGCGGCAACGGATTGATGGATCTATGGGCCGAGTTCCGTCTTTTGGATATGGGAGAACGGCTCGGGCGGTACATCAGCCAGTACAGGAACCTCTACTTCAAGCCGGACAAGCGCAACGGCATGGTGGTGTTTTCCTACAAGCCTCTGCCGGGAGCGGAAGAAGTCATCTACCACCAGATTTCCGACATCACCGTGTCCATGAAGGCGTCAGATTATCTGAAGATGCCGGAGCTGGTGAGTGTGGCGAAAGAGGCCAAGCTGAGCGAAATGGAAAAGAAACGTTACGACGAACTAAAGCAGTCCCTGGTACTGGAACTTCCAGGCGGCGAAGTCACAGTTGCCAATGCCGCGTCGCTTACTATGAAACTTTCGCAGATGGCGAACGGCGCCATTTACACAGATGACAAGAATGTCGTGAATATCCATGACCGGAAACTGGATGCTCTGGAAGATCTGGTGGAAAGCGCTAACGGGCGGCCAGTCCTGGTGGTGTACTGGTTCAAGCACGACAAGGAACGCATCCAGAAGCGCATGGAGGCCAGGGAACTGAAGTCTTCCCCGGATTTTGCCGACTGGAATGCCGGCAGGATTCCTGTGGCCCTGATTCATCCGGCCTCTGCCGGACATGGGCTGAACCTGCAGCAGGGCGGATCCATCCTGATATGGTTCGGTCTGACCTGGAGTCTGGAATTGTATCAGCAAACCAACGCCCGGCTCTGGAGACAGGGGCAGCAGAGCTGCACGGTCATCATACAGCACATCGTGGCCAAGGGCACGATTGATGAGCGCATCCTGAAAGTATTGGAACATAAAGACGGAACCCAGGCCGCACTGATCGAGGCAGTGAAAGCTGACCTGGGCATGACGAAAACGGGAAATGGGGGTATACTATGAAGCAGGAACCGGAAGGAGAAGAAAAGCGTATGGAAGCCAAGGCGTACCTGGAACAGGCACGAAATATCAATATTCAGATAGACAGCAAACTGGAGCAGGTATCCGCCTTGCGGCAGCTGGCTATCAAGGCGTCAGCGACACTCAGCCCGGTGCCGCCGAGCGGGACGCCAGACCCGCACCGGCTGGAAAAGACCATCACCCGCATGATGGATATGGAACATGAAGTGGATGAGGACATCGACCGTCTGGTGGAACTCAAGGCAGACATCATGAAGGCTATCAGCCGGGTGCCGGATGACCGGGAACGGGTTGTCCTGGAGCTCCGCTATCTGGCCTTCAAGGACTGGGCATCCATCGCCGATGCTATCGGGCTCCACATTCGCCAGGTGTACCGCCTGCATGACGAGGCCCTGAAACACGTTGAAATTCCTGGCAAATGTCACTAAATGTCACCCAAACAGCACTTGATGTCACGGGCTTCTGTAAGATATACTATAATCAGCAGAAAAGGATAAAGGACCGTGGTTTAAAAGCCAGCGGTCCTTTTTTGATGCAGGAAAAATAAAAAAGAGAGCCTGTCAGTACATCCAGCGCAAGCTGCTGAAAACAGCAACGGCATTCTGGCCATAGACAGGTTCTCTCTTGGCGGCAAAGGCTATGCAGGTATCTCAGGAACCAGAATCTTCTGCAGCAGCCCTCGGCACTCCCGCCGTCAACATATCCTTTGCCTGAAGAACACGGGATTTGCTGTGGGAGTACTCCTGTCACTAGCAAGCCAGACTGTTCTTGTAATCTTAGTATAACAGGTTTGTGCAGAGGAAGGAAGAATACTTTATGCCAAGAAGACCGCAGACACCGTGCAAGTATCCAGGATGTCCGAGGCTGGTACCGTATGGGAGAAAATATTGTGACGAACATGAACAGCAGTGCCAGGGCGAACGGAAGAACGTTGTGCTGCGCGGCTACGGGAGAGCGTGGCAGAAAGCCAGGAAGTTCTTTCTGAAACGTCATCCATGGTGTGTCCGATGCAAAGAGAATGGACAGCTTGTCCCGGCAACCGTCGTGGATCATATCAAGCCGCACCGCGGCGACCCGGATTTGTTCTGGGATGAGAAGAACTGGCAGCCCTTGTGCAAGAGCTGCCATGACCACAAGACGATGACCGAAGATAGATATTGGAAATACAAATATTAATGCCACCAAATAAATTTATATACACTTTCAATCATCGAATTTTTGGGAATAGGAATCCAAGGATAATTAGTAACATTTCTAGTTTTTATCAATTTACCGTTTTTGTCATAAATTGAATAGATTCGAATTGCAAAAGTTTTATGATTTCGGTTTAATAACAAATAGTTAACATCATAGTTTCCATTAGCATGTAAGACTTTTGACCATAAAACCCCGAAATCGGATAAAGTTTTTATACTATCCTTATCAATATAATATTGGGAATTATCTGATGTTTTACCTAAATAAAGCCAGTTTGAAGCAAAGCACGGTGATGCTAAACAGAAGATAAATATCAATGATAAAAAAATCTTTTTCATTTTTAGTTCGCCTCCTATATATGACAAAATTTTGCAATAAATACTAGTAGCATAGATAACAAACAATATATTTAATGCGCCACTCTTCAAATAGTAATTTATATTCAATGTATATTATTTTATCTTATAATAACATGAATGTTTTGATAAAGGAAAGCCCGAGGGGGATGCAAATCTCTGCAGCCCTTCCGTCCATGACCGCCGCCCCCTCAAACGTGAAAAAACGCGAAATTCATAAGGGGGGATATAAGAAAAAATTTGGAAACAAATATTGAGCAGCTCCAGGCTTTCGGCCCGGAGCTTTTTGGTTGTTAGAAAGGAGCCGGCTTTATGGATGACTGTCAGCGTCGGCAGATAGAAGCGATGAGAAAAAAGGGGATGGGCTACAAGGCCATCGCCCGGAAAACGAAGCTGTCACGGGACAGCGTACGGAATTACTGCCGCTGGCATCACCTGAACGGGTACGGCGCTGCCGTTGCCGCGGCATTCGGAAAGGAAACGGTACATGAAGACATCTGATATGGAATGGAAAACCCTGCCTATCGGGCAGCTGAAACCTGCGGCCTACAATCCCAGGAAACAGCTGAAGCCCGGCGACAAGGAATACGAAAAAATCAAGAACTCCATCAAGGAATTCGGCTACGTGGAACCCATCATCGTCAACTACGACATGACAGTCATCGGCGGCCATCAGCGGCTCAATGTGCTGAAGGACCTGGGGTATGAAGATGTCCAGTGCGTGGTTGTCCATATCGAGGACGAACACAAGGTCAAGGCCCTTAACATCGCGCTCAATAAAATCACGGGTGCCTGGAACGAACAGCTCCTGGCTGACCTTATCGTGGATTTGCAGAGTGTCGATTTCAATGTGGATTTGACGGGTTTCGAGGCCCCGGAAGTAGAACAGCTCTTTTCTAAAGTCCACAATAAGAAAGTCAAGGAAGATGACTTTGATGTGGATGGTGAGCTGGAAAAGCCGGCTTTTTCCAGAAGCGGCGATATCTGGTTCCTCGGTGACCACCGCGTCATCTGTGGGGATGCCACCCTGCCGGAAACCTATGCAAGGCTGATGGACGGGAAGAAGGCCAACCTGGTACTGACGGACCCGCCGTACAACGTCAACGTGGAAGAAACGGCCGGGAAAATCAAGAACGACAATATGCCGGATGATAAATTCTACCAGTTCCTGTTCAGTGCTTTCGTCAACATGGAGCAGAACATGGAAACGGATGCTTCTATCTATGTGTTCCATGCCGATACACAAGGCCTGAATTTCCGTAAGGCTTTCAAGGATGCCGGCTTTTATCTGTCCGGGTGCTGCATCTGGAAGAAGAACGCCCTGGTTCTGGGCCGCAGTCCGTACCAGTGGCAGCACGAGCCATGTCTGTTCGGATGGAAACTGAACGGGAAACACCAGTGGTATTCTGACCGCAAGCAGACGACCATATGGGAATATGACCGGCCGAAAGCCAGCAAAGAACACCCGACCATGAAGCCGGTGGCCCTGATGGCATATCCCATACAGAATTCATCCATGAGTCACTGCATTGTCCTCGACTCGTTCCTCGGATCCGGCTCCACCCTCGTGGCTTGCCAGCAGACAGATCGTATCTGCTACGGCATCGAACTGGACGAGAAGTTTGTTGATGTCATTGTGAAACGATATATCAATGAATGTGGGGATAATGGTGTGTTTGTACTGCGTAACGGGAAGAAGATTCCTTATGCGGAGGTGGTTGCTGATGGAGCCGATTAAGCTGGGAAGCCTGTTCTCCGGGAGCGGTGGATTCGAACTGGGCGGGATGCTCGCCGGGATTGTTCCCGTATGGAACTCGGAAATCGAGCCGTTCCCTGTACGGGTGACAACGAAACGTCTGCCATCGGTGAAACATTATGGCGATATCACGACACTGGATGGCCATGAGCTGGAAGCGGTAGATATTATCACATTCGGCTCACCCTGTACGGACATGTCGATTGCCGGCAAAAGGGAAGGACTTGAGGGGAAGCAGTCCGTACTGTTCCACCAGGCCATCCGCATTATAAAGGAAATGAGGGAAGATACGAATGGAAGATATCCAAGATATATCGTCTGGGAGAACGTGCCTGGTGCCTTTTCCAGCAACAAAGGCGAAGACTTCCGTACCGTCCTTGAAGAAATCTGCCGGATCAGGGACGCTGCGGTTTCAGTGGCTGGATCTGCGAAGTGGAAGCCTGCAGGCTGTATCCTGGGCGACGGGTACTCTGTGGCCTGGCGCGTCCTCGATGCCCAGTACTGGGGCGTCCCCCAGCGAAGGAAACGCATCTACCTTGTCGCAGATTTTGATGGACAAAGTGCCGGAAAGATTCTATTTGAGTCCGAGGGCCTGTCAGGGTATTCTGCGGAGAGCTTCCAGGCATGGCAGAGTGCTGCCGGACGTCTTGCGCCTGGCCCTGGAACGGCAGGCACAGTCTGCCTAAACGACCAGGGCGGCGTCCGTATGGATGTGACGGAAGAACGGACGAACACCCTGCGGGCGGAAGCCCATCACCCGCCCATCGTCATTACGCTTCCGGGAAGCGTCTTCGAGAACCACGGGGCCGATGCCCGGTACAAAGGGCCTCTTTCCGTGAATCCATCGCTGACGGCCAGGTACGGCACAGGGGGCAACAATCAGCCTCTGGTGCTTCAGGGCGGTGATGAAGGGGGCCGGAAAACCTATGATGTACGCCAGACTTCGGACGGCACCCGCAACATGCGGAACCATGTCTATGAAAGCGACACCTGCCGGTGCGTGGACCGCTCCGGAAATGTGCCGGGGAGCAACCAGGGCGGCATTGCTGTGGTAGAGCTGACCTACAGCGCCAGCAAGAACTCTCATTTCACACGGGCCGCCAAAGAAGTGGCCGGGTCGCTCGTTGCCACAGACTATAAGGACCCGCCGCTCATCAACAGCAAGGCCCGTGTCCGCCGCCTGATGCCTGCGGAATGCGCCCGGCTTCAGGGGTTCCCGGACTGGTGGTGCAGCCATCTGGAAACGGAGAACCCGTCTGAAGAAGATATCCGTTTCTGGAGCGGAGTCTTTGAAACACACCGGAAAGCCCTGGGAAAAACGACGAAGCCAAAGACACGGAACCAGATCATCAAATGGCTGAAGGAACCATACCGGGATTCCTCGGAGTACAAGATGTGGGGCAACGGCGTCGCTCTTCCCTGTGTATATTTTGTACTGGCGGGAATCGTTTATTTTTTCAGGAAGACGCAGAAATGACTTGCTATTATCGGCGTTCAGAGTGATATATGTACTAGCAAAACAAGGAGGTACATAGACCATGACAATCCAGACAACTATGAACGACCGCAAGGAACTGGCCAGAAGGCTGATTCCTTTCAACCATAATGAAAAACTTCATTACGCCGGAACGCCGACATTCGCTTTTGAAGGGCATGGCTTCCGCATCCTTCGTAACGGCGACATTGAATGTGAAAATGATAAAACAGAGGCCGCCATGATGGGTTTCCTTCAGCGGGAAGGCATCCTTCCGCAGCCGGAAACGGTACAGGAACCACAATCACATCAGGATGAAGAACCTGAGCAGGGAACGGAGCCGGAAATGATGGAAATCAGGATTCCGGCTGACGGCATGGACGGGGCGCAGATGCGCAACCTGGTCTTTATGCTCCATGCCCAGCAGTACCTGCTGAACCGGGCCGCAGAACATGAAAACATCTATGTGCCGGACAGGCTGATTGAAGACCTTAAAGATGAGCCTGTGACAGACAGGACTTCCTTCTTTGCGGTCTACCAGAACTACAGCAAGGAAAGCCGGGGATTCCTGATTACTGCGGAAACGGTGACATTCTTCTTTGCCGCAATCGACAACGCCGTGAAGAACCGCGCCCTGATTGAACTGGCGGCCTTCATGGTCAGCGCGGCGAAAAAGGCGAAACGGATCAATCCCGTCACCCGGAAACCGGAGAATGAGAAATACTATCTTCGGATGTGGCTCCTGCGCATCGGCATGGGAACCAAAGCCAGCCACGAATCACGCATGGCCCTGCTGAAAGGCCTGAACGGATGGAGCGCTTTCCGCACAGAAGCGGAAGCCCACGCTCACGCCGAACGGCAGAAGAAACGCCGGAATCAGAACGCATAAATTCTCGATTTAATTCATAATTATTCTCAAAAAAGACTTGCTATTATGTGCCTTTAGAGTGATATATAGTGTACCGAAAGAACACACGCACACATAGAAAGGACAGAGATAATTATGAAAACACTGCACTTTGGCATCGAAATGGAAATGACTGGGATTACGAGAAGCCGGGCGGCCAGCCTCATGGCCCGCTTCTTCGGAACAGAAAGCCGGCATGAAGGCGGAGCTTATGATACCTACACCGCAAGGGACGACAGGGGACGGAAATGGAAAGCCATGAACGACTCCAGCCTGAACCCGCAGAAAAAGGTGAACGGCGAAATCATGGACGCTTCCACCAACTACCGCACGGAGGTGGTCAGCCCCATCCTTTCCTACGAAGACATTCCGAAGCTGCAGGAACTGGTTCGGACGCTCCGCAAGGCCGGGGCCTTCGCCAACAAGTCCTGCGGCATCCACATCCACGTCGGAGCTGAACGGTTCACGGCAAAGACACTGCGGAATCTGGTGAACATTATGGCGAGCAAGGAAGACATGATTTACCGCGCCCTCCAGATCAACCCCTCACGGGAAAGCCGGTACTGCCGGAAAACGAACACCACGTTCCTGAAGGACCTCAACCGGAAAAAGCCGGACACGATGGACGGCATCGCCGACCTCTGGTATCAGGAAGCGCCTTATGGACGGAACCATCATTACAACAGCACCCGCTACCACGGGCTGAACCTGCATGCCACCTTCACCAAGGGGACTGTCGAGTTCCGCCTTTTTAACGGCACCTTACACGCCGGCGAAATCAAGGCCTACATCCAGTTCTGCCTGGCGGTTGTCCATCAGGCCCTCACACAGAAAAAGGCCTCGGCGCGGAAGACCGAAACGGACAATGAAAAATACGCCTTCCGGTGTTGGATGCTCCGGCTGGGGCTCATCGGCGACGAATTCAAGACCTGCCGGCTCCACTTCCTCAAACACCTCACGGGCAACTCCGCATGGCGCAACGCCGCCGCTTGAAGGGGATAGCCTCACGGGCAGCTTCGGCTGCCCTCGGGGTGGTAGAAGGGCATTCCCTTCAGAAAGGATGAGAGCGATGAACAGAAAAATCTACATTGCCTACGGAAGCAACATGAGCGAAGTGCAAATGGCACGGCGATGCCCCGACGCCATCCTTGCGGGGACAGGAAAAATATATGGGTACGAGCTGCTTTTTAAGGGTTCCCTGACCGGATGCTACGCTACCATCGAGCAGAAAGCAGATGCCTTTGTGCCGGTCGTCCTCTGGCGCATTTCTGCGGCGGATGAGCGGCGGCTCGATGTATACGAAGGATTCCCGCGGTTCTACTACAAGAAATCCGTCCCTGTTGAAACGGACGGCGGCACAATCCGCGGTCTGGTGTATATCATGCATGAGGAGCGGAGATTCGGGATACCGGGTGATTGGTATTACCAGAACATGGAACGGGATTACCAGAAATTCGGCTTTGACCTGTCCATCCTGCGGCTGGGGTTGCGGAACAGCCGGACAAGGACAAAAGGCACACGGGTGCGGCTGATTTCCATGGACGATGTGCAGGCACCACCCGCAGGTACGGAAGGCACAGTCCAGTATGTCGATGATGCCGGAACTATCCACGTGCATTGGGATACGGGCGGCAGCCTCGGACTGGTACCCAGTGCCGATGAATGGGAAATTGTAGAATAAAATGCATAAATAACCGAAAAAAGACTTGCTATTATGTGCGTTTAGAGTGATATATATACACGACGAAGGGGAAAGCCCCGAAGAAAAATCACATGAAAGCGAGGATTTTACGATGACGAGATTCGAAAAAGACTACCACGAAATGCTGAAGGGCGCAGGGCGGTACATCCTGGAAGGCCGGATGGAAGAAATCAGGAAACTGAAGAAAGAACAACGGACCTGCAAGAATCGCTTCCGGTTCCAATGCATCTGTCAGACCCTCAGCCGGCTGGAAAAGGAATACGAAGCCCTTGAAGGACTTTACTGAGGACCCCGGAAAGAGACCGCAAGGCCTCTTTTTGTAGAAAGGCATAAATAATTAAAAAATATGAGGAGGCCGCAGACGCGGCCTTCTCTGTCGTACAGCCCGCAAGGGCTTTTTTTATTGGGAGGTGGGCGCCATTGGCTGTACGAGGAAGGAAACCGAAACCGACGGCACTCAAGGTGCTGGAGGGAAATCCCGGCCACCGGCCGCTCAACAAAAAAGAACCGCTGCCCAAGGGCCGGCTGCCCCGTTGCCCGGACTGGCTGGAAGATGATGCCAAGAAGGAATGGAAACGGCTGGGGAAAGTCCTTGCTGAGATGGGCATGCTGACCAATCTGGATATGATGGCCTTTGCCGGCTACTGCCAGGCATACGCACGTTGGAAAGGGGCGGAAGAATTCATTACCCGGCATGGGGATATGGTGCGGACGCCGAATGGTTACCTGCAGCAGGTGCCGCAGGTGTCTATCGCCCAGACTAACCTCAAAATCATGCTGAAATTCTGCGAGCAGTTCGGCCTGACCCCGTCTGCCCGGAGCCGTATGGTCGGGGAAGAAAACGGGGGAGAAAAAGAAACGGATGAAATGGAACTGCTGTTAAGGGGGTGACGAGTTTGGCATTTGTGTATAAGCCGTCAGCGTTCATGCTGCCGGATTCCCATTATGATAAAGAAAAGGCCGACCGGGCCGTCGCTTTTATCGAAAATCTCTGTCATACCAAAGGAAAATGGGCCGGTAAACCTTTCCTGCTCCTGCCCTGGCAGGAACAGATCGTGCGTGATTTGTTCGGTATCGTGAAGGAAGACGGGAAACGGCAGTTCCTGACGGCCTATATAGAGATACCAAAGAAGAACGGGAAACAGCTCGCATTAGACACGCCGATTCCAACCCCGGACGGGTGGAAAACCATGGGAACCATTGCCATTGGGGATTGCGTTTTCGATGAGCGGGGAAAGCCATGTCATGTGGTGGCGAAAAGTCTGATAGATGACACGGAGCAGGCCTATGAGCTGGTCTTTCGTGATGGCGGACGGATTGTGGCCGGTGAACGGCATTTGTGGGATGTGGAATACATTCATGGAAAGACAAGGCCAAAACGCTGGACAACAGGCGAGATTTACCGTCGTACCCGGAAGTATCGTGAAACGTTCAGCGACAACCGTTCCATCATACGGATTCCCGTAAATGCTCCTTTACATCTTCCAGAGGCAGATCTTCCTGTAGACCCGTATCTGTATGGCTACTGGCTGGGAAATGGCTGCGCTACGAAGCCGGAAATCACTGTCCGGGATTGCGACGTGGATGACCTTATTTCATTCATCCCCTACCTGCTGCATAACCGGTATCCACAGGTCTGCGGTGGCAGTGAAATCCTGGTATATAAGGAACTGAAGAAAATTCTGGTGCCGCACTTCAGGGAAAAGGTTATCCGGCCGGAATACCTGCGGTCATCGGAACATCAACGTTGGGAACTGCTGCAGGGACTCATGGATTCCGACGGCTGTGTAAGTGTCGTCAAAGGCCAGAGCGTCTACGTCAGTACCATCCAGCAATTGGCAGAATCGGTACAGGAACTCCTGTGGTCATTAGGTATCAAGAACTCTCTGACCACCTGCCCGTCCGCCTGTTATGGGAAGCCGACAGGGGAAACACTATATCAGATCCGGTTCACAGCCTTTACCGACCAGCCGGTCAGCAAACTTCATCGGAAAAGCATCCGCAGACAGGAACGTGTGAAACAGACACGCTCCTGTTTTCATTATCTGAAAGAAATTCGGATGCTTGCTTGTAAAGTCAAAATGCAGTGCATCCAAGTGGACAGTCCGTCCCATTGCTACCTGGCCGGGCGGAATATGGTCAAAACGCACAACAGCGAGCTGGCTGCCGCTATTGCCTTATATCTCCTGTATGCTGACAATGAACCGAGCGCGGAAGTCTATGGCGCAGCCTGTGACCGCAACCAGGCTTCCATCGTCTTTGATGTCGCCCGGCAGATGGTGGAGATGAGTCCGGCTCTGATGCGCCGTTCCAAGATACGGTCGGCAGGGAAGCGGATTATCAACTACCGCAATGCCGGGTTTTACCAGGTATTGTCAGCAGAAACAGGAACTAAACACGGACTGAATGTTTCGGGTCTTGTATTTGACGAAATCCACGCCCAGCCGAACCGGAAGCTCTACGATGTGCTGACCAAAGGCTCTGGGGATGCCCGGGAGCAGCCGCTCTTTTTTATCATCACTACAGCCGGCAACGACAAGAACAGCATCTGTTACGAACTGCATACCAAGGCCCTGGATTTGATGCAGGGCCGGAAGAAGGATTACACCTTTTATCCGGTAGTGTATGGATTGGAAGCTGATGAAGACTGGACGGATGAAGCCAACTGGTACAAGGCGAACCCGTCCCTGGGACACACCATCAAAATCGAGCGCGTCCGGGAAGCATATCAGAACGCCATCGAGAATCCTGCCGAGGAGAATGTGTTCAAACAGCTCCGGCTGAATATCTGGACATCGGCCAGCATCCGATGGATTCCGGAGCAGGTCTACGATAAAGGGAATCTTCCCATCGATTTGGATTCTCTCCGGGGGCGTATGTGTTACGGCGGTCTGGATTTGTCCAGCACGTCAGATATCACGGCTCTGGTTCTGGCCTTTCCGCCACGGACTGAAGAAGAAAAGTATGTGCTTCTGCCGTTCTTCTGGCTGCCGGAAGACACTCTGGAACTGCGGTGCCGCCGGGACCATGTCCTTTACGATGTCTGGCAGAAACAGGGCTTCATCCAGACTACGGAAGGGAACGTCATCCATTACGGCTTCATTGAAAAATTTATCGAACACTTGGGCGAAACCTACAATATCCGGGAAATCGCCTACGACAGGTGGAACGCCACCCAGATGGTGCAGAACCTGGAAGACATGGGGGTTACCATGGTTCCCTTCGGCCAAGGGTTCAAGGATATGTCGCCGCCGTCGAAAGAGCTGTTCAAGCTCCTGATGGAAGGGAATATCATCCATGGCGGAAATCCTGTTCTCAAATGGATGGCGGGCAATGTTGTCATGAGGCAGGACCCTGCGGGAAACATTAAGCCGGATAAAGAAAAATCCGTCGAAAAAATCGACGGAATCGTGGCGTCCATCATGGCGCTGGACCGCTGTATCCGCAACGGAGCAGGCTGTAGCAGTGTCTATGATGAACGGGGCGTTATTGTTTTTTGAGTAATTGGATACGTGCTTCTATTTCTTTCAGAGCTTTTTTATGAAGCATTTCAGGTTCTACGGCGTGACTGCGTGAATCCCATAGTTCTTGTAGTGCTTTTATTGCTAAGTTAGTACCTAAAAGCTGAGCGGCAAAGGCATCAGCTTCTCTTTCAGGAGGAATAACGGTTCCTGGTGGTAGCTTTTTTCTATCTTTCGTTATTGCTGCATATTTTTGATAATGATTTAATACAATATGACCTACTTCATGAAAAATCATAAATAAACATTCCTGCTTTTCTGTTACTAGTCTTTCAAAAAAAATATTACCAATTAAAATATACGGACGGTGATTGGGCGGAATGCTAGTGCAAATAAGTCGATTCTTTGAATGGATAAGTTCATCTTGGCTTAATACGATATTTACGACTCTTTTGCGATTTTCTTTGTCATAAATATATCCGATAATTTTATGGGCCATTAGCTGACATAATGTTTTTATACTGGAGGCGGGTGGGTGGTTGTGCAGGATTAACCGGTAAGGAGAAGCGGGTATATCGTAAATTTTCATGGTATCATCTCCTAATATATATGGTAATTATAGTATTATTTTAAAACAGTTTTTATTAGTATTCAACTTGTTCCTATCTGTGAGAAGTCATAGATACTTTTTTTTGTGCCCGAATTCAGGAGGTAATTTATGAAAATTCCATTCTTGTCCCAGTTATTTAAGTCGAGGGACAAGCCTCAGAACTATTATATCGGCACGGATTTCCGTTACCTGTTTGGTCTGTCTACGAGCGGCAAGACGGTGAACGAGTTCACGGCCATGCAGACTACAGCCGTGTATGCTTGTGTGCGTATTCTGGCGGAAACCCTGGCGGCCCTGCCGCTCCAGATGTACCGCTACACGCCGGGCGGCAAGGAACGGGTCTATGACCACCCGCTGTACCATCTGCTCCATGATGAGCCAAATCCGGAGATGACATCGTTCATCTTCAGGGAAACGCTTATGAGCCACCTGCTCATCTGGGGCAACGCCTACGCCCAGATTATCCGTGACCGCCTGGGAAGGGTGCAAGGATTGTATCCACTGCGGCCGGATAAGATGACCGTGTGCCGGGATGATCAGGGACGGATTTTTTATCTGTACACCAAGACCAGTGATGAGAATCCGAACATCAGGCCATATGGGCAGGTGGCCCTGCCTAAGGAAGAAGTACTGCATATCCCCGGTCTCGGTTTTGACGGCCTGGTCGGCTATTCGCCGATTGCCATGGCCCGTAATGCCGTGGGCATGACCATGGCCTGTGAGGAATACGGCGCGTCTTTCTTTGCCAACGGCGCCAGCCCCAGCGGGGTACTGGAACATCCAGGCGTTTTGAAAGACCCGGCTAAAGTCAGGGATTCCTGGAACGCTGTCTATCGGGGGACGGGCAACGCCCACAAGGTGGCTGTGTTAGAAGAAGGTATGAAGTACCAGCAGATTGGCATCCCGCCGGAAGAAGCACAGTTCCTGGAAACACGGAAGTTCCAGCTGGATGAGATTGCCCGGCTCTACCGTATCCCGCCGCATATGATTGGCGACCTTGAGAAAAGTTCCTTCAATAATATCGAGCAGCAGTCCATGGAATTTGTGAAATACACCTTAGACCCCTGGGTCATCCGTTGGGAGCAGGCCATGCAGAAAGCCCTGTTCCTGCCAGAAGAGAAGAAGCAGTATTTCCTGAAGTTCAACGTGAACGGCCTCATGCGCGGCGACTACGAGAGCCGTATGACCGGGTACAGCATCGGCCGGCAGAACGGCTGGCTGTCCGCCAACGATATCCGGGAGATGGAAGACATGAATCCCGTACCCGATGAGGAAGGCGGCAACCTGTACCTGGTAAACGGCAGCATGACCAAACTCAAGGATGCAGGGGCCTTTGCACAGAAGGGAGAAACGAATGAAACATAAATTTTGGAGATGGGTGACTAACGAAGCACCCGATGCCTTTGGCAGCGACCGGACGCTGTATCTTGATGGCCAGATCTCAGACGAAACCTGGTGGGGCGATGAAGTGACACCGAAGGCGTTCAAAGACGAATTGAACGCGAGCAGCGGTGATATCACCCTCTGGATCAACAGTCCGGGCGGCGACTGCTTTGCCGCGGCTCAGATTTATAACATGCTCATGGAGTATCCGGGGAACGTCACCGTCAAGATTGATGGCCTGGCTGCTTCGGCAGCTTCGGTCATTGCCATGGCCGGTACCAAAGTCTGTATGTCGCCGGTGGCCATCCTGATGATTCACAATCCGGCTACCATGGCTTACGGGGACAAAGCTGAGATGGAAAAGACCATCGGCATGCTGAGCGAGGTCAAGGAGAGCATCATCAATGCCTACGAACTGAAATCTGGCCTGGCCCGCACGAAGATTGCCCACATGATGGACAACGAAACCTGGCTCAACGCACGGAAAGCCGTGGAGCTGGGCTTCGCCGATGAGATCCTCTTTGGCCAGAAAGAAGGAGAGGAACAGTTGGAGGCTATGCTGTACAGCCCAGTCACGGTGACGAATTCCTTTGTACAGAAACTGAAACCCAAGAAAACCTTGCAGAAAGTGCCAGCCGCTTCCTTAGAAAAACGGCTGGCATTACTTATTAATTGATAGGAGGACAACATAATGGATACGATTTTAGCACTGCGTGAAAAGAGAAAGAACCTCTGGGAATCCGCCAAGAATTTCTTGGATACGGTGCGCGATGAAAACGGTATGATTTCCGCTGAAGATGCGGCCCGGTACGACAAGATGGAAGAAGATGTGGTGAACCTGGGAAAAGAAATCGACCGCCTGGAACGCCAGCAGCGGTTGGATGCCCAGATGGCTCAGCCGACTTCGGCGCCTATTGTAGAACAACCTGGCACAGGAAACCGGACTCAGGAAAAGAAAGGCCGTGCATCCAATGCTTACAAGAAAGCCTTCTGGGACAGCATCCGTCATAAGAACTTTATCGATGTGCAGAATGCCCTGAGTGTTGGCACGGATGCCGATGGCGGCTATCTGGTGCCGGATGAATTCGAGCATCAGCTCATTGACAAACTCCAGGAAGAGAATTTCTTCCGCAGCCTGGCAACGGTCATCCATACCAGCGGCGACCGCAAGATTCCCGTCGTGACAGGCCATGGGGAAGCCGCATGGATGGAAGAAAACGGCCTGTATCCGGACAGCCAGGATACCTTCGGCCAGCAGTCCATCGGGGCATACAAACTGGGGACGGCTATCCGTGTGTCGGAAGAACTCCTGAACGACAGCGTCTTTGACCTGGAAAGCTATATCGCCGGCGAATTTGCCCGCCGTATCGGTACCAAGGAAGAAGAAGCCTTCCTCACAGGCGATGGGAAGAACAAGCCGACCGGCGTGTTCCCGTCTGCAGAATTGGGTGTCACTACCAATGGAGCTTCCATAACGTTTGATGATGTCATTGATCTGTATCATTCCTTGCGCATCCCTTACCGCCGCAAGGCTGTATGGCTCCTGAACGATTCCACCATCAAAGCATTGCGTAAAGTCAAGGACAACAACGGAAACTACATCTGGCAGCCGTCTGTCACGGCGGGGGCTCCGGATACCATCCTGAACCGTCCCTGCTACAGTACCTCTTTTGCACCGGAACTGGCGACTGGCAATCGCCCGATTCTCTTTGGCGACTTCAGCTATTACTGGATTGCCGACAGGGAATCCCGCTCCTTCAAGCGCCTCAACGAACTGTATGCAGCCAACGGCCAGATTGGCTTCCTCGCCAGCCAGCGCGTCGATGGTATGCTGATGCTTCAGGAAGCGGTCAAGGCGCTCGAAGTGAAAGCGAAGGCCTAAGCCATGCTGGTCAGTCTGGAAGAAGCCCGGGAATATCTGCGGATTGATGAGGATGACACATCGAATGACGATGTCATCCTGTCATCCCTGGAAACGGCCCAGGCCTTGTGCCTGGATCTGGCCCGCTGCGAGGAAGCGGATGCTGAAGAAAATCCGGTCGTATTCCACGAAGCCATCCTGTATGCCGCCGCCTTTTTGTATGAGCACCGGGAAGAAGCGGATTATTCCGGACTGCTGAAGATGCTGCGGTGGCTGCTGTTCGGTGTGCGGCGCAGCCGCTTTTGAAAAGGAGATGATGCAATGCAGGTAGGAAAACTTAACAAGAGAGTGCAGATTATCAGCCAGAAAGCGCAGACTGATAATCTGGGGTTCGATATGTTACAAGATGCGGTTTATTGTACCTGTTGGGCATCCATTGAGCCTGCCAGTGGCAAGGTGTTCTATGAGATGGAGCGCAAGGCGGATACGGAGTACAGCAAGATCACTATCCGCTGGCGCCCGGGTATTACTCATGACATGAAGGTGAAGTATCAGGATCATCTGTATGACATCGATACGATAGTAGACCCGTACATGCGCCATGAATCGCTGGAACTGTACTGTACGGAAGAAATCAGGGGGCAGGACAATGAGCAGCAGTGATTTTGATTGTAAGGGGATAGACGAATTGTCTGGCAAACTGCTCTCTGCCATCGAAGAATTTCCAGGGACTGCCGAAAAGGGGCTGGTGACGATTGGCAACAAGCTCAAGAAGGAATGTGTGAATCAGACCCCGGAAGGCAGCACGGGCAAGTTGAAGAAGGGATGGAAACACAAAGTAAAGGGCTATAACGGATCGGAGCTGACTTATGATCTGACGAACAAGCACCCGGTCCATCATCTGCTGAACAACGGGCATGTCAAGAAAACGCCTGGCGGCAGGACCGTGGGCTATTATGAAGGCCAGCACTACACGGAAAAAGCCGTGAAGATATTCGAATCCCAGGACTTGCAGCCCGGCCTGGAGAAGCTCACGAAGAAACTCGTCAGGAAAGCGGGTGGGATATGATCCACGACATCGACATCCTGCAGGCTGTGCAGCAGAAACTGAAAGAACGGTTCCCGTATCCCGTGTACCTGCAGGACGTGAAAGAAGGATTCCGGCCGCCCGCATTTTTCCTGAAGTCTATGATGGTAACTTCGCCGCAGGGCGGTAAGGAAGTATACCGGGATACGGATATTTACATCACCTATATACCGCAGAAACAGGCGGCCAGCACATCCATATATGAAGTGCTGGCTGCCGTTGAAGACCTGTTCCGTGACGGGATTGCCGTCCAGGACAGGTTTTTTGCTGTCCTGAGTCTGAGTGAAGAACTTATGGGGCAGGACAATGACGGCGGACGGGTGACGCTGACTATCCAATATTATGATTCCGCCGATGAAACGGAAACCGCTGAACTGATGAAGGTATTGCATCAGCGGTATCGGGGAAAGGAGACAACGAAACATGAAAATGCCATCCATTAACGTCGTGTTCAAGGAAAAAGGCATCAGCGCCATTGAGCGAAGTGAACGCGGCATTGTCCTGATGATTCTGAAGGAAGAAACGTTGCCTTCAGAAACGGAAGTGAATCTGTACACGGCAGATGATATTCCCAAGGAACTGTCGGACAGCAACCGGGAACAGATGGAGCTGGCGCTCCGGGGCTATGTGAATAGTCCGAAAAAGGTCATCGCTGAAATCATCAGCAGTGAGACGGAGGACTATACCGATATTCTGAAAACTATCGAGAATAAGCGCTTCGATTATCTGGTCATCCCGGACATCGAAACATCGCATATCGATACCATCGCCACCTGGGTCAAGGGGATGCGTACCAATAAAGACAAGATGATAAAGGCTGTGCTGCCGGACTGTACGGCAGATACGGAAGGCGTCATCAACTTCGTCAATAAGACAATCCAGACCAAGGCGAAAACGTACACGACAGCCCAGTATTGCAGCCGCATCGCCGGCATCATCGCCGGGACGCCTATGACGATTTCCTGTACTTACGCGCCGCTGCCGGAAGTCATCGGCTGCGATGTGTGGACGAAAGAGGAAATGGATACCATGGCGGGTGCCGGGAAGCTGTTCTTCTTCTTTGATGGCGAAAAGGTAAAACTGGCCCGGGGCATCAACTCTCTGGTGACTACCGTCCAGGACAAGGGGACGAGCTTCCAGAAAATCAAGCTCGTGGATTTGATGGATATGATGCACGACGATATCCGCACGACGGCCCAGGACCATTACCTTGGCAAGTATGCCAACAGCTATGCGAACCGCTGTCTGCTGGTGACGGCCATCCAGGGGTATCTCGACCAGCTGGCTCAGGAGGGGCTGCTGGAGCAGGACCAGAATACCGCCTATATCGATGTGGAATCCACCAAAATCTGGCTGGAATCCAACGGCAAATATACCAAAGCGGAACTGGCTGACATGTCCGAAATGGACATCAAGCTGGCCAATATCGGAAGCAATGTGTTCATCGCCGTCAAGGCGTCGCTCCTGGATGCCATGGAAGACGTGACGGTAACCATTCATATCTAGGAGGTGAGGCGGTATGAACAGTATGGAAGCCAAACGGGTCATGAACGGTAAGTACGCCGACCTCTATATCGATGGCGACCTGATGGCCGAAGCCACCGCCTTTAAGGCCGAGGTCACGCTGACCAAGGAGGAAGTGAAGATGCTCCGCCATGTGGGCAAGGGCTACAAGGTCACGGGGTATGACTGCAAAGGGGAACTGAAGCTCCACAAAGTGTCCAGCTACATGATCAGGAAGATGAACGACAACATCAAGGCGGGCAAACAGACCGTGGTGACTATTGTATCGGTTCTCGATGACAAGGATGCCATCGGCAGCGAACGTATCGTCATCAAGGACGCCACCTTCGACAGCCTGATTCTGGCGGACTGGGAAGTGGACAAGATGGGTGAGGAAAGCTACAGCTTCACCTTCTCGGACTGGGATTTACTGGATTTAGCATAAGGAGAAAATAACTATGAATATGGTAGACAGACTGCTGAAAGCAGACGTAGTGAACAAGCTGGCCGAACGGCCCACGAAAAAGGTGAAGATGGAGCGGCTGAGCAAGCTGTTCGGCTTTGATTTCGTCATCACGCTCCGTGCCATCGACCCGGAACGCTATGCCGACATCCAGAAGATGGCCGTGGATTTCACCAATGGCAATGCCGATAACGTGGACATTTACCAGATGCAGACCCAGACGCTCCTGGCGGGTATTGCCGACCCGGATTTCAAGAACAAAGAACTAATGGAAAAGTTTGGAGCAACTTTGCCGGCAGATATTATCCGCAAATTGTTCCTGGCTGGAGAGATTGCTGACCTTACGGCGCAGATTACCGAACTCAATGGCTACACTACTCAGAAAAAGGCGGATGAAGCCGTAAAAAACTGATCCGGACCGATGGCGAAGTGCAGGCGATGTACCTCCTTTTCAGGAACCATCACCTGCTGCCGTCAGCGGTCATGAAACTGGGGTACGGAGAACGGCAGGTGCTGTATGCGTTTGTACGGTATGAGATGGAAGAAAGGGAACAGAAAAAAGGTATTTTCTAGAGTATTTATCTTCCTACTCAAAATCATCAAACTCATCTTCATTTTCTTCTTCTTGGGCAGATTTTCCTTCTGAAAAACCGTCTTCATAACCAGCCATATAATCATCGTTTTCATATTCGGGGTTGTATCCCCAATCATAATGAGCGTCTTCTAAACCTTTTTCGTAACCTTCATCATAGGTTCCCTCATCACTTGTGTAATAATCTTCATAATGTTGGGGGATATTATTATTTGCATTGAGAGCATTTTGATTTGTATTTGAATATTGTTTTTGTACTTTCTGGCCATTTTTATATGATTCAGAATTAGTTTTTATAGATTGAGTTTGTTGTGTTTCTGTTTTATGGGTATTACTCGTAGTGCTGGAAGCTGAATTGTTGTTGCCACAGCCAGCCATTAAAAAAATTATAAATGATAGAAAAATAATTAACGATATTTTATGGGGAAAGTGTTCGATGAAATCATTTCCTGATTTTTCAGGCTTCATATTTGTCATCCTTTCTGTATTTTATATCTTTCTTTTATTTTACACGATTTTAGTTGCTTGGAAAATGGCAGAACAATTCTTCCGAAGTGAGGTGAGACAGCATGTCCAACAACGTCATCGATGCCGCTATCCGGCTGCGGGATTTGTTCACACCAACCGTGCGGAGCGTCAATGCCAGCCTGGGAACCATGAAAACACAAATGGCGGCGGCAAAGCAATCGGTCAGCGGTCTGTCGGACAAGCTGACGGAACATGAGCGGATACAGAAACGGACAGCGAAAAGCATCGAACAGACAGGTGGCAAGATTTCTGGCCTGTCAGATAAATTTGCTTTGCTGTCTGCTCCTATTTTAGCCGCGGCCACGGCGGGTTTCAAACTGAACAGCGATTTCACCAATGGCCTGGCCAAAGTGTCTACCCTGGTAGATACGACCGTGGTATCCATGGACAAGATAAAAGAGGAAATCCGAAGCGTCAGTGATGAAACCGGGGCCGGCGTAGCCGACCTTTCAGAGTCCGTCTATCAGGCCATTTCGGCAGGTGTCGATGCCGGTCACGCTGTTGGCTTCGTCAAGGATATGACCATTGCTGCCAAGGCTGGCTTTACCGATGCGACAACTGCCGTCAATGGCGTCACCACTGTCCTCAATGCCTATGGGAAGTCGGCAGAGGAAGCCACGGCGGTGACGGACCAGATGCTCCTGGCACAGAATTTCGGCAAGACATCCTTTGGCGAAATGGCCCAGTCCATGGGTAACGTCATCCCGATTGCCGCCCAGCTCAATGTCAGCACCCAGGAACTGTTCGGTTCCATTGCCGTCCTTACCAAGAACGGCATCCGGACCAGTGAGGCCATCACAGGACTCAAGGCGGCCTACAGCAATATTTTGAAACCGTCCTCAGAAGCCGCGAAACTGGCTCAGTCTCTTGGCTTGGAATTCAACGCCGCCCATCTCAAGAGCGTCGGCTGGGTAAAGTTTCTTGAAGAAGTGAAAACGGCGACCGGCGGTGATGCTGAACAGATGGCACAGCTTTTTGGCTCCGTTGAAGGGCTCAACAGCATCCTGGTCCTGACGGGCAAAGGGACCGGGGACTTCGATAAGGTCATGAATCAGATGGCCCAGTCCGCCGGCATGACCCGGGAAGCCTATGAGAAGATGCTGACGCCTTCCGAGCAGATGCAGATCGCCATGAACCAGCTGAAGAACGCCGGGATGGATTTGGCCGTTTCTTTTACACCCTATTTTAAGGCGATGTCCCTGCGGGTGAAGGAACTGGCGGCCTGGTTCCGTTCGCTGACACCGGAGCAGAAAGCCCTCATCGGGCAGATCGCCTTCGGTATCGTGACCTTCCAGTTATTCGGCTCAACGTTGGGCCGGGTACTGACGGTTGGCGGCCGGGCCTTCGGAACTTTCAGCTCCATCGCCACAGGCATCAGCAAGGCCGGGAGCGTATCAAAATATCTGGCAGCACAGTTCAAGGGCATCATCCCGGTGGTGAAAGGCATCGGCCTGGTGGTTAAAGGTCTGGGCAGCACATTCCTGACTGTAGGAAGAACGCTCATCACCATTATCCGGGCCGTCGGCGCGGCGGCGATGGCCAACCCTATCCTGATTGTCATTGCGGCCATCATTGCGGGGCTGTACCTTCTTTGGAGCAACTGGGATACGGTATCCCAGTACATCGAAGGGGCTGTACAGGCTGTGTCGGAAGCGGTAGATGCCGGGATGCAATGGCTCACCTCGGCTTGGGATGGGGCCATGAACAGCCTCAGTGAAACGGCTTCCAGTATCTGGGAAAGCATTAAGGATACCTTCCGGAGTGGCGTGAACTGGGTCATTGACCAGGTGAATGGACTCATTTCCAGTATTAATGGTTTGTCCATCGACCTCCCGTCGCTGACGGGAGGAGCGCCGACTCATGTGGGATTCAATATTGAGCCCATCAGCCATTTTGCCAGAGGGGTCGAGAATTTTGGCGGCGGCTTTGCCGTCATCAATGAAGACCGACGGGGCGAGCTGGTCCACCTGCCGGATGGCAGTACGGTCGTGCCTCATGATGAAAGCATCCAGCAAGCATTGCAGGTTGGAAATGGCGGCATCACTATACGTATCGATACGATGAACGTCCGCAGCCAACAGGATATCGATGCCGTGGCCGATAAGCTGGTGGAAAAAATCCGGCTGTACGGCATGAACCGCATGAAGGGGGCGACCATCTGATGGCATCTTTTCTTGAATCTATTCTGAACGCTATCGGACAGGCAGCACAGAATCTGACAATTTCCCTGTCCGCAGGCAGTTCCATCGTGACCTTTCCTGTGCTGCCTTCGGAACTGATGGTTTCTGTCAATACGAACCATGGCACAGTGAACATCAACAACTATGGGGAATATCTCATGAAAGGCAAGACCGGGTTGAAGTCGCTGACGCTGTCCGGCTTTTTTCCTGCCCAGGATTATCCCTTTGCCTATGTCAGCCTGTCGCCCTACACCTGCATTTCTATGCTGGAAGCTATGCGCACTGGCGGCGAGGTCTGCCAGCTCACTGTATCGGATACGCCGCTTTCCATGCCCTGCCTGATCAGCTCTTTCAAGTTTGGGGAGAAGGACGGCAGCGGGGATGTGTATTACGAACTAGGACTGATGGAATACCGCTATGTCGAGGCCGACACGGCGTCTGCCAAGACGGACAAGACCACGGGCCTTGCCAAACGGCCGGAATCGTTCTGGCAGAAGATGAAGAAGAACATCACCTATTATCCAGGCGACAGCATCGGCAATGTCGTGGGCCGGGCCATCGGGAAGTCGGTCACACTCAATAACGAGCAGTTCTCCAAGTTCCAGGTCTACCGCAGCATTATCCGAAACGGCGGGCTGAAGACAGGGGACATCATCCGGCTGACCACGATGAACCTGAAAAGGAATGATGAAAATGTTCCAGTTAGCAAAAATTAATAAACAGACAGCAGAATCGGCTGCACAGAACACGGAAGTTAATCAGGCAGACAAGCCCCAAAACACGGACTTGTCTGCCTATGTACTTTCCTATACCTGGTCGGGGGATGTGGAACAGGCCGGCCGCAAGCTGGAATTTGATCTGGCCTATACCACGAAGGACAAGGACTGGACGAATGCCGTCCTGGAACTGGGGGACGAGGTGTGTTTCTCCTATACCGATGATGCTGCGCGGGAGATGTTTCCCATTTTCCAGGGGCGCATCTTTTCCCGGAGCCGGGACAGCGAATCGTATACCATGCGTTTTGTGGCTTTCGACAGTATCATCTATCTGGCCAAATCCCGTATTACCCGGAAATATGCCAATGTGACTGTGGCCGATGCTATCCGGCAGACTATCCACGACTTTCATATCGAGGCGGGGACGATGCCGGATCTTTCCGTGGTGTGCAATTTCATCGCCGACGACATTTCGGCGACCGATGCCATCAAGCAGGCGTTATCTTACCAGTCGGCACAGGATGGCAAGGGCTACCACATCTACATGACGGACGGGAAGCTGAACATAGTCTGTACCAATGACCAGGTGGTGGAGAACTTCCTCATCAGTGACGAAACGAATCTTACCGGGGCATCCGTGTCCGAGTCCATCGAGGACATGGTATCGAAGGTGGTGGTCGTGGACAGCGCGGGCCAGACAAAAGGGGAGATGCCGAATGACATCGACATAGAAAAATTCGGCACCATCCAAGCTATCTGCAAGGCTGATCCCAAGCAGGATGATGCCTCACAGGCACGGGCCATGCTGAAGACGGTGGCCCATGACATGTCCGTCCATACCCTCGGCCATATCCAGTGCATTGCCGGATTTTCCGTGGACATCCAGGAAGAACAGCTCAAAGGACGGTTCTTCATCAAGTCGGACAGCCATCGGGTTGAGGGGAACAAACACACGATGGATTTGAACCTGGTCTTTCACAAACTGCTGGACGAGCAGAAGCAGGAACTCGACAGCGCATCCTACAATGCCAATCCGGATTACGTGCCACCCGCTACAAGTTCTGCAGGCAGCCGTAGCGGCGTATCAATAAACGGGAATGCTGCCGGAGGCGATGTAGTGGATTCCTGCATGGAAAGTTTTGATGGCACCGTGTCGCCTTATGGCTCCGAAGGCTGTGTAGACCGGGCGACCCTTGCTGCGGCCGGGTATTCTCCTTTTGCCGCCCAGGAATATAACAGCAACGTCAAAGGCTGCGACCAGCTCCGGGCTGATGCCGAAGCCCAGGGGCTGGCGATTCCCTATGACCCGTCACAGCTTGAGAAGGGCGACATCATCATGTACAACCGCTACAGCAAACCCGACCCGAACTGGCATGTCGTGGTCTATGACGGCAACGGTGGCTGCTGGGGCAACAGCTCCAATGTCTATGGTTGTTTCCATCATTACGAAGGAAGTATCGATATGGGAAGCGACTATTATCCGGCGACTATCATCAAGACATCCAGGGGGTGATGAGGGATGAAGAAAAATCCGTATATCAGCCTCCTGAATCTGATGGAACAGGTCTCCCGGAGCAGCAACAGCCCGTCCATTCAGATTGGCGAGATTCTCCAGTCCCCACCGGATATCAAGGTGAAATACAACGGCATTGTCCTGACGAAAGAGGAACTGTGGATTTCCCATTATCTTCTGGCGGGATATGGGAGAACCGCCGAAGGGCATCTGGTATCGGCTACCCAGAACCGAGCAGGCGGCAGTGGGGACGCGGCTTACCAGTCGCATAATCATGATATCGACAACGACTATACCGATTCGGTGATTACCACGGACACCCTGAAGCCGGGCATGAAAGTCGCCATCATGCCCATGCTGGTGAATGGGAAAATCCAGCAGTATGTGATTCTGGATGAGATTGTGAGGTTGGACGGTTATGGCTAATCCTTTTGTGGCAATGGCATCTGGAGAGAATACCACTACCAGAGAAACACTGCCGCTCCTTTCGGAATACGGCTATGACTTCGAGAAGCACCGGTTCCGCTATGACGAGAACGGCAACAACATCACCGTGACTGAGGACGAAGCCCTCAAGGTGTGGATTTATAAAGCCTTGATGACGGAACGCTACCGGTATCTGGCCTATCACGATGAATACGGCATCACTATCGAGCCTTATCAGGGAACGATGCCCAACAACGTCTATACAGCAGACCAGATCCGCCAGAATATCCGGGAGGGTCTTTCCATCAACCCCTATATTGCCCGGATTAACCGCGTGGATGTAGAACGGCGGGAGAAAGATGATTTGTTCATTCTCGTGGATGTGACATCCATTTATAGCGATGAAAGCATCACGGTTACCGCAGAAAGGAGCCTTGCATGAGCAATTTGTTTGATGCCCAGACAAAAGACCAGATTGAAAGCCGTATGGTGCAGACTCTGCACACGCTGACCGATACGGATAAGACAACGATTGAAGGTTCGTTTGCCCGGGACATGATAGATACCAATGCCGTGGAATTCGAAAACAGCTATGCCGAGATGGCTATGCTGCGGGATGCAGCTTTTGCCGAAACGGCCTGGGGCGACTACCTGACGTTGCGGGCGGAGGAGTTCGGCATCCAGCGGAAACAGGCGGTGAAGGCCAATGGTCAAGTGACGGTCACCGGGCAGTCCGGGGCCTACATCATTCGTGGCAGTCTGTTCCAGACAAAGGACGGGCTGCGGTTCTATACGACAGAATCCGCGACGATTCCAGCGGATGGGACTGAAGTGGAAATCGCTGTCCAGGCAGCGGATACGGGCGTGAAAGGGAATGTGGCGAAAGGGACGATTACGGAAATTCCCTATTCCATTCCCAATGTGTACAGCGTGACCAACCTGGAAAAATGCACGGACGGAGCCGATGAGGAAACGGATGCCGCCTTATTGGCAAGACTTCTGTTCCGTGTCCGCCAGCCAATCACCTCCGGCAATGCCAACCATTACCGCTCCTGGGCCATGTCTGTGGACGGGGTGGGGAACTGCAAGGTCATTCCGCTCTGGAGCGGGAACGGCACGGTGAAAGTCATCATCGTGACGGCGGAGAACGAATCGGCCTCGAACGAACTGATTCAGAAAGTAGCCCAGTATATCGAATCCCAGCGTCCTATCGGGGCGACTGTGGCCGTGGTGTCACCAGCCCCTCTGGCAGTGGATATCACAGCTGAGGTCTATGGTACAGCTAATATGGATGCCGTGACGGCAGCTGTATCGGCTTACTTCAAGAACACCGGCTTCAATTTGTCCTACGTCAGCCTGGCCCAGATTGGCCGGCTCATTCTGGGCGTCAACGGGATTACGGATTATCGGAATTTGAAACTCAATGGCAAGGCGGAGAACATCAGCCTGACCAATGAACAGATTCCGGTAGCCGGAAAGGTGGTGCTAACCCTTGTCAGCGAATGAGTGGATGAGACAGAATCCTATTGATGTTCTGGATTATCTGCCGAAATTTCTGAGAAAAGATCCGATGTTCAAAAAGGCAGCGGATACCTGCAGCACAGAGCATAACCGTTTGCGGTTGGCCCTGCAGGATTTGGCAGATAACTTCTTCGTGAACACGGCTACCTGGGCGCTGCCACTTTATGAATCATTTTTGGGAATAAAGCGGAGTGAAGAAGACACAGATGAATTCCGCAGGCAGCGGATTCTCTTTAAGTTGCAGCATGTAGATGTGTCCACGGTGGATTTCATGAACTCCATCATCAATCTGTACAGTGTGGGGCATATCGAAGAAGTGAATGAAGAATATTATTTCAAGGTGTACTGCATTATGAATGATGAGGATACGGAAACGCTGCAGAAACTGATTGACCAGCTTGATATCTATAAGCCGGCGCATCTGGGCTATGCTATCTACCTGGGATATTCCTGGAACGGGAAGATTCATTGGAATGGTGAAGCCACGTTCTCGACGGCGACCATCGTATCCGGAAAAGGAGTGAAGGCCAATGCCTGAGTATATCAAAGAAAAATGGTCAGCGGATTTCCCTGACCGTGCCGGACAGGAAGTTCGTCCCACAGAAGCGGTGGATAATACCCTGGATTATGATGTGCTGTTTCCGCAGTATCTTTCAGAAGACCCGGTGGTATTCAACCAACAGAACAAGACGGTATCCCAGCTTGTCAGCAATGACGCCCGTCTTTATGAGAGGATTTCTGCTACGGCAGCCGACATCAACGCCCATCTGACCGACGCCAAGGCTCATGCCAGCGGCATCAGCGGCAATGCGGCCAGTGCTTCGATGCTGCAAACGGGACGGAAGATTCATCGGGTGCTGTTTGATGGCACAAAGGACATCACCTTGCCTGATTTCAGCGGCTGCGGTGAAAAGACAGCGGGCCAGAGCGGCATGGTTCCGTCACCAGCCGCGGGAAAATTGAACACGGTCCTGCACAGCAATGGCAACTGGGGCAAGGTTACCTACGCTGATATGGACGAGGAAGCTGTGGCCAAGATTCAAGCCTGTCCGTTTCCCGTTAATGCTATCTATATTTCTACAGATGGGAAGAACCCCGCAAACTACTGGCCGGGAACGACCTGGGTAGCCTTTGCCATGGGCCGTTGTCTGATTGGGGCGGGGTCAGCCGACAGCGGAGTTATGTATAAGGCTGGGGACAAGCTGGGGGAAGAAAAACATACTCTTATCATCCCGGAAACTCCGGCGCATGGACATACCGTGGGTGACAGCGGAAATCATCGGCATTGGTCTTCGGGTGCACTTCCCAGAAACCTTCAGTGGGATGCCTGCGACGGGAATGATGCACCAACGGCTATCGGGTACGGTGATGGCTGCTGGCATGGCAACCAAGTGGATGGGCATACTTCGTGGGATGGAAATCATTCCCACAGTCTTTCCCAGACGGGCGGCAATCAAGCTCATAACAATATGCAGCCGTCTATCGTTGTGTACATGTTCCAGCGTACAAAATAGGAGGTGAGAAGTATGGCCGAATGGGTACAGATGGTGGGTTCCCTGGTATCCGTCCTGATGCTCTGCGGCATCATTTTTAACTTTAGTGTCATCAAGCCGCTGAACCAGTCGGTGCGGAGCCTTCAGGAATGCATCGATCATCTGCGGCGTCAGCTTTCTGAAACGGAAGCCAAGCGCCAAGAGATGGCAGAGCGCCTTTCCCGTGTGGAGGAGGCAACGGATCATGTGCAGCACCGCCTGGATGTAATCGAGCAGCGGCAGAATGAATAGGGAGGTGGAAGGATGGGCTTTTCAGTCATTCGGAACCGGATTTCCATCACGCGCGGAGATTCGGCACAGATTACGCTGACCATCCGGGACCGGGTGACGGGCAGACCGTTTGTGCCGGGACCGGATGACCGGCTTACCTTTACAGTCAAACGGGAACTTTCTGATGAAATTCCATTGGTGGTGAAAACACTGGATAATGGTATCGTGCGCCGGGAACAGGATTGTCTTCTGGTTCTGGCGCCGGAAGACACGGCTCATCTTCCCTTCGGAACCTATCGGTACGATGTGGAACTGGTGCTGGTTTCCGGCTATACGGATACTGTTATCATGCCCAGCCCGTTTATCGTGACCGGGGAGGTGACGGCCCATGGGACGATATAAAGGAACTCTGGCAGGGAAAAGCACACTCTGCGGAGTGCTTTCGTTGCCGCAAGAACCGTCCGGGGCTTATCAGGAAAAAGCAGTCATTCCCAAGGATGAGGAACAGGTCATCATTCCCGATAAGGGATTCGCTGGCCTTCGGTCAGTGACGGTTGCTGCCATTCCGTCGAACTATGGCAGGATCAGCTTTAATGGTTATGAGTTGAAAGTGGAGTAAAGGAGCAATCAATATGGCGAAAAATGTAAAAATCAATGGCGTCACTTATGAAAGCGTCCCACAGGTATCTATTCCTCTGGCAGGGGGAACCGGGACGGCGGAGTTTTATGATACGACATCGGCCAATGCTGTTGCGGCAGACATCAGGAATGGGAAAACTGCATTCCTGGGAAGCGGTTCGGTGACAGGCACGATGGCGGACAATGGTGCAGTGGCGGGTTCTATCGGTACCGTGAAAGGTACATATACCGTGCCGTCTGGCTATCATAACGGCAGTGGGACGGTCAGTATTGCTGCTTCCGAGCAGTCAAAAATTATCGCAGGAAATATTAAAGCCGGGGTGACCATCCTTGGGATAGCTGGAAAGTCCAGCGTGGTCGATACGGCTGACGCAACAGCGGCAGCGAGCACCATCGTATCTGGGAAAACAGCATATATTAACGGTTCTAAAGTGACCGGATCACTGACTTCTGTTGCAGTATCTCAGGACAGCCTGACAAAAGTACTGACTATCGAATAAAAGGAGACGATGACATGAAGGTAGATGTGAAAATTGCCGGCGCCAGCTATAATGAAGTGCCATCTGTACTGCTGCCGCTTACAGCTGGCGGAAAAGCCCGGTTCTGTGAAGTGTCGGATACAACAGCAGAAACTGGGGATGTTGCAAAAGGCAAGAAATTCTATACGGCAGATGGAGAACTGGCAGAAGGAACCTTGCAGACAACGCAGAGTTCAGTATCAGAAACGAACGTCTTTTATTATTGGGATTCAGGTGCAGCTAAGAATATCTGGAAAATCCCTTTGACTGTATCTGGCAATACGTATGAACTATATACTTATGACAGTGCAAACAAGAATGCTACAATTGACTTTGATTTCAATGCGGATAATCTGGCTTTGTTTATTGGATATCATGATAATGTGACGTTTGCCAGCTTGTCAGAAGGCGGAGAATTATATAACTTCTTCAAATCTCATGATTTTGTGGCAGAAATCGTGAAAGACAGCCAACTCACAGCAGATGTATCATGTCGAATTTCTAAAGCCGATATCAATGTATATGCATACCCTGCTTTTGCATTAGTATATTTTCCTTACAGTAAATTTTCCAATGTTGATAGTCTGAAGAACAATAAAAGTAATATTGTAAGATTTCGATTTGTATGATTTGTGAATTGGAAGGGAGTGATTATTGAACGCTATGTTTGAAAAAATCAATATCCCGGACTGCTTGGTCATCATCGGACTGATTACGGCTCTGATCATGGCCATTTTTTATGCCCTGAATGAACTGGCGATGTCCATCGCGTCAGGGCTGCTCGGTTATATCGGCGGCACCGTGAAGTCCGCCGTTCATCAGAAAGGAGAAGAAAAACCATGAAAGTATTCCTGAATCCCGGCCATGCGCCGAACGGAAATCCTGATCCGGGTGCCGTCAACGAAGAAACGGGCCTGCGTGAATGTGATGTAGCCCTAGCTGTCGGTAAAGCCGCCGAAAGTTATCTGAACGCGGCAGGCGTAGAAACGGAACTGCTCCAGTCCGACAGCCTGTATGAAATCTGTGAAACTGCCAATAGTAGCGACGCCGACATTTTCGTGTCTATTCATTGCAATGCTGCCGAAGCAGAAGAAGCGAATGGCACAGAAACCTGGGCCTGCGCCGGCAGTTACCGTGGCAGCATGCTGGCGAACTGCATCCAGAGCCAGCTTGTCGATGCCCTTGACACCACCGACCGGGGCGTGAAGATTGCCACACCCGGCGTCAACGGACTGTATGTTTTAACTAATACCGACATGCCTGCTGTCTTAGTGGAACTGGCTTTCATTACGAATCCGGGTGATGAAGAACTCTTGGACAACGCCCAGGATACTCTAGCAGGGGCGGTGGCTCGCGGCATTACTGATTATGAACAATTGATTCTAGGAGGTAAATGACCATGAACTGTGAAGAAATCAGGAAAGCCGTCGCCGATGCCGTCGTAGGCTTTGCCAGGAGCGAAGCCGAAGCAGCCATCAAGTCCATCGACCTGGATGACGTCCAGAAGATGGTGGAAGCCCAAATGAAGAACCTCACAGATCCGCTGGAAGCAGAAATCCAGACCACCACCAGCTGGTGGGTGAAGATTCGGAACAGGCTGTATATCACCCTGATGCAGCAGGCAGTCAAAGCCATTGTGGCTGATGTAAAACAGAAGATTGCATGAGAAAAAGCCGGTATGGGACATCGGGAAGGATGTTCTGTACCGGCTTTTTGTGTTATACTAAATTAGTTATACAGCACCTTACACCTTTTAGGCAGTATGCCAAAATTATTTAGCCAGTTTCATCAGCGTATTGAAATGGACACCTGTTCAAAATATTTGCCGAACTTCACAATGATGATTATCATCCATGCTCAGGAGCACAGGCTCATTTCTGACTGTGTCTGGAATAAACTCCAACGCAAGCTAGATAGTAGCAATTCAGGCTTTTTGGATATGCCTGTGAAAGAAAGTGACGGTAAAGCCAGTGTATGGAGAACATGTCCTCCATACACTGGCTTTACCGATAAATACATCAGAAATTCGGCAAAGAATCCAAAACTGCTGCTGAAGGTGTTGCTCGAAAGCTCGAATGAACTGGTACAACTTAATACCGTAGAAATCCGATATAACGTACCTGAACTTTTTATAGAAGATGGAGGAAAATAAGATGGAGAATTTTTTTGACATAGTCCTGAATGTACTTAAGCAGGATGAGAGATTTTTTGCGGAAGATGGAACATTTCTGCGCAATGCCGTCTATGAAGCTGCCATGCAGATGGACGAAAACTTGATCCGACTGCTGATTTCGAACGAAGATACAAAGTCTCGCTTCTTTAAGGAAGTCGATGATATTCTTGTCTTTGATAAAGTAGGCTTTGCGTGGGTAATTAATAATCGCGAATTTCTGCCAGACAGTTATACCCGTTTTAAGAATAAAATCGGGCTTGCTGACGAATACGGCAAGATGATTAGCACTTCAGGTAAGGTGGAGCTTGTGTTCCCGTATAAAGATTGCGTTCTGGAGGGCGGGCAGACAAAAGAGGAGCAGAAGCGTTCTGAAATTTTCTATAATGAAACACTTGCTCCAGATGAAGTTGATAGATTGCTTTATCCGAAGGTCTTTTGCAATGCTAGAAGATATAAATTTGATGGTGGCAAAAGTGACTTGAATCGAGGATTGAATGTTATTTGTGAACGAGTAACCGATATCTCAGATAAAGACAATCTTATAATTAAAGGAAATAACCTTCTTGTTATTTCATCATTATTAGAACGATTTGAAGGAAAAATAAAATGTATCTATATTGATCCTCCGTATTTTTTTCAAACATCAAAGAATGAAGATACATTTGCATATAACAGTAATTTCAAAATGTCAACATGGTTGACATTTATGAAAAATCGGCTTGAGATTGCTAGAAAACTGTTAAGAGAAGATGGAGCGATATTTGTTCAAATTAGCGATGATGGGGTTGCAGAACTGCATTGCCTTTTAAAGGAAATTTTCAATAAAGATGGAGAAAATAATTTTATTAACAAGATTACTGTAAAAACAAAATCCCCATCAGGATTCGCCAGTGTTAATCCTGGCGTCTTTGAAACGGCAGAATACATATTGGCTTTTGCAAAGCACAAGCAAAAATGGACATATAATCCTCAATATACTGTTTCAGAGTATGATAAAAATTATAAATGGTATGTTGAAAATATAGATGACGATCCAAGTGTATGGAAAATTGTTGATATTTTTAAATATATAGCAAATAAAAATGGTTATAGCTCACCTAAAGAGGCGGAAAAAGAACTAGGAGAATCCGTTTTTAATGACATTGTTTCAAAGTTTACATTGGACCATTCTGATTCAATTTTCCAGTCTACTGCAATAGGTGATAATGCGGGTCAGGATGTTGTCGAAAAGAGGAATATATCAAAGAAAAATAAAGGTGTTGTATACACAGTAGTTCGAGATGGGCATTACACTGTACACATTTACAATGGGCGCGAAATGGCGTTTTATTCAAAGAAAATCAGAATTATTGATGGTAGAAAAGTTCCTAGTATGCAACTTTCTAATATTTGGATAGATACTCCTTATGAGGGTATTGCGAAAGAAGGAAATGTAACCCTTAAAGGCGGCAAGAAGCCTGAGAAGCTACTTAGAAGAATAATCGAAATGTCCACGAATAAAGGTGATATAGTGCTGGATTATCATCTTGGAAGTGGAACTACATGCGCAGTTGCTCATAAGTTGGATAGACAATATATAGGCATAGAACAGTTGGATTATGGCAATAATGATAGTATTAGTCGTTTAAAGAATGTCCTTGAAGGAGATGCAACAGGTATTTCTAAAGCTGTTAATTGGCAGGGGGGCGGTTCGTTCGTGTATTGTGAGCTTGCCAAACTCAACCAGAACTTTGCTGATGAGATTCAGGTTGCAGCCGATACAGATACGCTTAAAGATATTTACCACCGTATGGTAAAGAGTGGTTTTATCAGCTGCAAGGTAAATCCGGCGGATATTGATGCGGCTGCCTCTGATTTTGAGACACTTTCTCTTGATGATCAGAAACGCTTTCTTATGGAACTTCTGGACAAGAACCTGCTTTATGTGAACTATTGCGATATGGATGACGAAGACTTTAAAATTTCCGAGGAAGACAAAGCATTTACAAGAAGCTTTTACAAGGAGGATTGAGCGCATGGCATTTTTATATGAAAAGATGGATGTCCTCCGCGAAGCGAGAGCCGGAAAGCAGCTTCCATCGTATATACAGCAGAATATAAACCCCAACTTTGAGTTTCGCCCATACCAGAGAGAAGCCTTCGAGAATTTCATTACTTATTTTGAGGGAAATCTGCGCCAGCATCCGTCCCAAACATTATTTCATATGGCTACAGGAAGCGGAAAGACGTTGATCATGGCCGGACTGATGTTATATCTCTATAAGCAGGGATATAGGAACTTTCTGTTCTTTGTCAATCTCTCAAACATTGTTGAAAAGACAAAAGTGAACTTTCTTGACTCGTCCTCTACAAAATATCTCTTTAATGATGAGATTGTGATTGACGGCGAAAAGATTATTATTCAGGAAGTGACAAATTTCCAGGCATCTAATCCAGATAGGATTAATATCTGCTTTTCAACCACCCAGGGGCTCCATATGGATATGTGGATGCCAAAGGAAAATGGGATGTCCTTTGATGATTTTGATAATCAGAAAGTTGTGCTTATATCTGATGAAGCGCACCATCTGAATGTAGACACGAAAAAGAAAATGTCGGCGGCAGAATCTGATAGCTATCATTCATGGGAACAGACCGTAAAGAATATATTCAGTAGGAACCCTGGTAATGTGCTGCTTGAATTTACGGCGACATGTGACCTTGAAAATCAGGCTATTAAAGCTGCCTATGAAAACAAGATTATTTTCAATTATCCGCTTCCAAATTTCTATCAGGATAGATATTCAAAGGACATTGTGACACTCCGCTCTGATCTGCCGCTGATGGATCGCGCTTTGCAGGCATTGGTACTAAGCCAGTATCGTTTGAAAGTGTTTCAGGATCACCGGTTGTCTATAAAGCCTGTCGTTTTGTTTAAAGCAGCTAAGATTGCTGATAGCAAAGAGTTCATGGCATCTTTCATCGATATAATAAGTCATCTGTCAGGGAATAAACTGCTGGAGCTTTTCACTTCAACGGATAATCCTGTTATGAAAAAGGCCTATACTTACTTTACAGATAATGGCATCTCTGCGGATACGCTCGCTGCAGAACTACGAGATGACTTTGCGGAACCGCATTGTGTTTCTGTAAATGATGATAAGGATGCCCAAAATAAGCAGATTCTCTTGAATTCTTTGGAAGATGCGGATAATCCATACAGAGCGATTTTTGAAGTCAAGAAGCTAGATGAGGGCTGGGATGTCCTTAATCTATTTGATATTGTTCGTTTATATGAAACTCGTCAGTCGAGCGGAAGAAAAATATCCCCGGCAACAATTGCTGAGGCTCAGCTGATTGGACGTGGTGCGAGGTACTGCCCGTTCCAGATAGATTCGGAACAGCCGAAATATCAGAGAAAATATGACGACGATATAACAAATGAGATGAGGATTTGCGAGACGCTTTTATATCATTGCCAAAACGATCATCGATACGTGACAGAGCTTCATCAGGCTCTTCGCGAGATTGGACTTGATACAGATAAAATTGTTCAAAGGGAATATGTACTTAAAGAAGATTTTAAGACAGACCCGCTCTATCAAGATGGATTGATTTTTATAAATGACCGTGAAGTTAAGAGTCGTAAAGAAGTGTTCGGACTTCAGCCGAATGTTCGTGATGCTCTTTATAGTTATACCTATTCGTCAGGCAGTTCCGGTTTGGATGAAATTATGAAGGAAGGACAAGACGAAAATGATTATACAGTGAACAAACTGAAGACCTCGCATATGACTATCGGAGAAATAGCAAGTATTAACTATGCCATCGTTAACAAAGCCATGATGAAATATCCGATTTTCAGATTCAATACACTGAAATCGTATTTTCCTAATGTCCACTCTACGAGGGAGTTTATTACAAAAGATGAGTATCTTGGGAAAGTAAGAATTGATATCCATTGTCCTGAAGAAAGACCAGCTGTCAATGTGTTGTACCAGGCGGTTTTCAATACGCTTAAGAAGATCAGTGATTCGATTTCTGGTATAGAGGAAACTTATTTGGGAACAAAAAAATTCAGAGCACATCGTGTTTGTGAAGTATTCCGTAATAAAACAGTCAACTACACTGAGCCACATGATGGTGGCGTGGGTATCTCTCAGAATGATTCGTCTGTCCCAGAGAAATGGAAAATAGATTTGTCTCAGGAAGATTGGTTTGTTTATACTGATAACTTCGGAACTTCCGAAGAAAAAGCGTTTGTTGCATATTTTCGTGATTATGTAGAGGAGCTACGAAAAGTATACAGTAAGGTATATCTGGTAAGAAACGAGCGGGAATTCCACCTCTATTCATTTGAAGATGGAGAGCGTTTCGAGCCGGACTATGTAATATTCCTTCAGCGGCCAGAAACGGATCGATTTGAGCAGCTACAAATATTCGTGGAGCCGAAGGGAACTATGCTTCTTGAAAAAGATAAGTGGAAAGAGAATTTCCTGCTGCAGATGAAAGCAGAAGCAATTCCAGTGAAAACATACGTTGATAATAATCAGTATAGGATCTGGGGACTGCACTTTTTCAATCAAGATACTCGTATGAAAGAGTTTGATGAAGAGATGCAGAGCCTGATTTCTGCAGATGGTTCGTCAGGAACAAGCTCTAGAGAAGACGGAATGCCGAATGAATTAGTGGTTTATTAAGTGCAAGTAATAAAAATCGGATGCTCATTACGGGCATCCGTATTTTTTTTGCTTCCATAGTACTTAACAATAGCCGTTCTGTCCTGTTACTCCTGAAAGCTAAATTTTCAGGAGGTGTCCTCGATGACGGATGAACAGAAACAACAGATTATTGTCCTGCGCCGGGATGGGGCAGGATATGGCAGGATAGCGGCGCGGCTCCAGATTTCCATCAATACGGTGAAGTCGTTCTGCCGGCGGCACAGCCTGGATGCCAGTACAGCGGGGGCAGTCTGTGAGCAGTGCGGCAGGCCCATTGCACAGAATCCCGGACGGAAGCGGAAACGGTTCTGCTGTGACGCTTGCCGGAATAAGTGGTGGAACAGCCACCTTGATTTGGTGAAGCGGAAGGCCGTCTACATCTTTACTTGTCCAACCTGCGGAAAAGAATTCACCGTCTATGGCAACAGCCGTCGGAAGTTCTGCTCCCATGCCTGCTATATTGCTTACCGGTTCGGAGGTGTCCGCCATGGATAAGAGGCCGTTTCAAAATGAAACAACCTTCCAGGTGACGATGCATCTGGCAAGGAAGATGATGGCGGCGCAAATCATCACCGAAAAGGAATATCGGGACTTTGAACAGGCGATGATTCGCCAATATCAGCCATTTTCTGGAGACCTATACACTTGATAATTGTATCAAATAGAGTGATATATAGTGTCGAAAGGAGTTGATTTGATGCGGACTATTCGAAGAATTGAACGAATCATGCCCAGCCTGAAGCCAAGAAAAAAGGTTGCGGCCTACGCCCGTGTATCCGTGGAATCGACGCGGATGCACCATTCCCTGTCGGCGCAGATTAGCTATTACAGCAGCCTCATACAGAAGAACCCGGAATGGGAATACGCCGGGGTCTATGCTGACTACGGCATTTCTGGGACGAGGATAAAGAAACGGCAGGAATTCCAGCGGATGATGGAAGATGCCGAAGCTGGGAAGATAGATATTATCCTGACGAAGTCCATCCAGCGTTTTGCCCGTAACACCGTAGACCTTCTGCGTACCGTCCGGCATTTGAAAAATCTGAGCGTCGAAGTCTGGTTCGAAAAGGAAAACATCCATACCATGAGCGGCGACGGAGAACTGATGCTGACTATCCTCGCATCTTTTGCGCAAGAGGAAAGCCGTTCTATCAGCGATAACATAAAATGGCGATTCAAGAAGAAATTTGAGCAGGGGATTCCTCATGCTAAGTTCTTTGTTTATGGCTATCGCTGGGAAGGTGACAATCTGGTTACTGAGCCGTATGAAGCCAAAGTGGTTCAAGAAATCTTCGAGGATTATCTGAGTGGCAAGACCAGAAAAGATATCGTGCGAGAACTTAAGGCGGAAGGCATCCGTACCATGTATGGGAATCCGTTCAAAGACGCCAGCATCCGACAAATACTTACGAATCGTGTCTATACTGGCCTTCTCGAAATCCAGAAAACCTTTGTGGTTGACCCGATTAATAAGCGCCAGATATATAATCACGGCGAAAAAGATAAATACATCGTGGAACACCATCACGAGGCGATTATAGAACCTGATGTCTTTGAACAGGTGCAGGCGGAGATGGCGCGGCGCAAACAAGATGGTCTTCAAAGAGGAGGATATGCTAGACGGTTTCTAAATACCTGTTGCTTTACCGGTATCATCAAATGCGGAATCTGCGGCAAAAGCTATACGCATGTTATTCGGAGATATAAAGGGAAGGCCAATAAATATTGGACTTGTGAATCACATAAGGGGAAAGGAACAAACTGCGGCGCCCGTGGTTCAATCCCTGAGCAAGCATTAAAAAAGGCATGTGCCTCCGTCCTTGGAACTGAAGCGTTCGAAGAAAAGGAATTCCTGCAAAAGGTGGCAAAGATTGTGGTTCCGGCTTATAAGAAATTGACGTTTTACATGACTGACGGCCGGATAATAGAAAAGAATTGGGAGTCTACAGCATTGAAGGACTGCTGGACTGACGAATTGAAGAAAAAACAGAGAAATTGGATAGCACGATACCGACAGAGTGGAGGAGATGGACGCTATACGGCTTTCTCGGGGCGGATCCGTTGCCCCAGATGCGGGGTAACGTTCATCCGTATCCAGGATAAGCGCAAAAACGTGACTGTTCCATACTGGCGAGTTCGAAGCAAACATAAATGCGTACACAGAACAGGAATTAAGGAAGATACCTTGAAAAAGGCAGCCGCATCCCTTCTTGGAATCCCCAAATTTGATGAGGAAGTGTTCAAAGCAAAAATAAAGTGCATCGAGATTCAGGAAGATGGAAGTCTGCTGTTCAGATTTCTCGATGGACATGTGGAAGGAGTGGATTTACCATGAGGGTAGTTCAAAGAATACCAGCAACAATTCGAAACTTTAAAGCAAAGCCGCTTGATACTCATCAAAAACGACGAGTTGCCGGCTATGCTCGCGTATCGACAGACCATGATGATCAGGTCACCAGCTATGAAGCGCAGGTAGACTATTATACTCATTATATTAAGGGACGGGATGACTGGGAATTTGTCGGCATTTATACCGATGAAGGCATCTCAGCTACCAATACACGGCACCGGAATGGATTTAAGCGGATGGTCAAGGATGCTTTGGATGGGAAAATCGACCTCATCATCACGAAGTCGGTCAGCCGCTTTGCCAGAAATACCGTGGACAGCCTGACGACGGTACGCAAGCTCAAGGACAAGGGCATCGAGATATATTTCGAGAAGGAAAATATCTGGACGCTCGATGCCAAGGGCGAACTCCTCATCACCATCATGAGTTCCCTGGCGCAGGAAGAAAGCAGGAGCATCTCGGAAAACGTCACCTGGGGCCATCGGAAGCGATTCGCTGACGGGAAGGTGTGTGTGCCGTTCGGCCATTTCCTTGGCTATGACCGGGGACCGGACGGGAATCTGGTCGTCAACCGGGAACAGGCCAAGACGGTGAAACTGATTTACCGCTTGTTCCTGGACGGGTATACCTTCCACTCCATTGCCAGGGAGCTGACTTCCAGAGGGCTGGAAACTCCGGCAAGAAAGAAACGCTGGTATCCGGGGACGGTAGAGAGCATCCTGACAAATGAGAAATACAAGGGCGATGCCCTGCTGCAGAAGCGGTTCACCGTCAACTTCCTGACCAAAGAAACGAAAGCGAATGAAGGGGAAGTGCCGCAGTACTATGTGGAAAATAACCACGAAGCCATCATCAGCCCGCAGGTCTTCGACTGGGTGCAGGAAGAAATCAACAGGCGGCGTAATGGAAGCCGGGGCAAAAGACAGGATTACCATCCATTTCAAGGATGGCAGGATACAGATTGCGCCATGGATGAAACCGAAGAAGCAGGGAACCCGCCATACGGAAGCTTATAAGAAATACATGAGCCAGCTGGGGAAGAAACGATGGACTCCAGAGAGGAAGCAACGGATGAGTGAACAGATGAAAGCCCTACGAAAGGAGCGTGGTGGAAATTGGCAAAAACAGTAAGAGCGATACCAGCAACCATCAGCCGCTTCACAGCAGCTCCCATCAACAGCCGGAAGAAGCGGAAAGTGGCTGGCTATGCCCGTGTTTCCACGGATCATGATGACCAGATCAGCAGCTATGAAGCGCAGGTCGATTATTATACGAACTATATTAGGGGACGGGATGATTGGGAATTCGTCGGCATCTATACGGACGAAGGCATCTCGGCCACCAATACCCGTCACCGGGATGGATTCAAGCGGATGGTCAGAGATGCCATGGATGGGAAGATTGACCTCATCGTTACGAAATCGGTCAGCCGCTTCGCCAGAAACACCGTCGACAGCCTGACCACAGTGCGGAAGCTCAAGGACAAAGGCATCGAGATTTATTTCGAGAAGGAGAACATCTGGACGCTCGATGCCAAGGGCGAACTCCTTATCACCATCATGAGCAGCCTGGCACAGGAAGAAAGCCGGAGCATCTCGGAAAACGTCACCTGGGGTCATCGGAAGCGGTTCGCTGATGGCAAGGTGAGTGTTCCCTACAGGCATTTTCTGGGCTATGACAAAGGGCCGGATGGCAATCTGGTAGTCAATAAGGAACAGGCCAAAACGGTGAAGCTGATATATCGTCTTTTTCTGGACGGCTATACGTTCCACTCTATCGCAGGCGAGCTGACCTCTCAAGGGCTGAAGACACCGGCTGGCAAGAGCAAATGGTACCCCAAAACGGTGGAGAGCATCCTGATCAATGAGAAATATAAGGGCGATGCCTTGCTGCAGAAGCGGTTCACCGTCAATTTCCTGACGAAGGAAACCAAGGATAATGAGGGCGAAGTGCCGCAGTACTATGTGGAACACAACCACGAAGCCATCATCAGCCCTCAGGTATTCGACTGGGTGCAGGAAGAAATCAAGCGACGCCGGGAAGGGAAGAAACGCTATAGCGGGGTATCCATCTTTTCTAGCAAAATCAAATGTGGAGACTGCGGCGGCTGGTACGGCGCTAAGGTCTGGCATTCGAAAGATAAGTACCGCAGGACCATCTACCGCTGCAACGATAAATTCAGGAACCATTGTAAGACGCCACATCTGACGGAGAACGAAATCAAAGATGCCTTCGTCCAAGCCGTTAACCAGCTTATTGGCAACAAGGAAGAAATCCTCAGCAATATCGTCGTGTTGAAGCAACGGCTCACGGATACCGGTTCTCTGGAAAAAGAACGTGATGCGTTGGAATTGGACCTGAATATGCTGGCTGACCAGGTGCAGCAGCTCATTGCCGAGAACGCCCGGGTGGCGCAGAACCAGGAAGAATATAGCAGGAAGTACAATGAGCTGGTCAGCCGTTATGAAGAAACGAAGAAGAAGTATGATCAGGCTTGTGCTGCCATGAAACGGCGCATCGCCAGTAGCCGGCAGCTGGAGAGCTTCATCAAAGACCTTCAGGAGCAGGAACTCATCAAGACTTTTGACGAAAGGCTATGGTGCAGTCTGGTAGACTTCATCACCGTTTACAGCAAAGAAGACATTCGGGTAACCTTCAAAGACGGGACAGAAATCAAAGCATAAAGGAACTATCGGTCATAATCAGTAGATTTAACTTGATTATGGCCGATTTTTCGTGTTATTTTCTAGCCTATGATATAATAATTGGAAGAACAGCCGATAAATGGAGGACGCGGAAAATGGACTTATACGAAGAAGCAGTGGCAAAAAAATACATGACGTTGGTAGAGGCATTGAAATGTTTACCAGGGGTTATGCCCAACAAATCAAAAAAATTAATTGACGATGCCTTGGAAATAAGCTATGTACCTGGTTCTATGGAGATATCAGATTTCGGTTATCGTGTTGGTGAAACGAAATTATCACAAGAGGAATACGAATCTATTCATATAGAGGTGCTGTCTTTTTACGGAACTACGATAAGAATAAGCCCCCAAGGAGCTAAAGTCCTTATGAAACTGTATCGAAACGGAGATTTAGTCATGCATAAGGGAAAAAGTATAGCTGAATCAACAACGTTGCAGGCGTACATTGATAAAGAAAGTGCCTTTAAAAAAGAAGCTGACAGAATTAGACGGGAAGATGAACGAAAAAAATATCTTATTGAAAATCCTGATAAAATCAAAGAAGACGATTTTTCATATTCTTTGTTAGACAGTGTGTTTTATCGTAAATTCGGTGCATTTCGTGGATGTAAAACGATGATTCTGGATGGTATTGAAGTTAAAAAGTCTGTCTCTGTTTATCAGAGTAATTCGGGGAAAACACATGATTCAGAAGTAACATTTAGCTGGATTGACTCGAAAGGAGAACGTCAAAGATTATGTAAACCTAGCCTTTATAGTGAGAATAGAAGAAACGATGCTAACCGGAATTGGGGCCTACCGGAATAGCTTAAAAAGGTCATTAAACATAGGCAGGAAAAATTCTGTTGTAACAGCCTAGTCAAAGAATGTCTAATGATGAACTGAATGATATCTGTCTGGTAGCATAGCGATTTTGCAAAGAATAGGAATAATTAAAAGCCGTGAACTTATGAGTAAATATTATCATGAGTTCACGTTTTTTTATGTGCCGATTTAAATAATATTTTCTTTGCACACGGGGGTGTTCAAAATCCCCGCTATCGTTCCATTGTATCAATTACATGACCTGTTGAGACCGGGCATCGGGCTCAGGAGTCTTTTCCCGTGACGCCGACGCCATCCTCGACATGCTCGACGTCAAAAGCCCTGTCGGAGCCCCGCCGGCCTTTAGGATTGAAGCCATCCTGCGCGAATTCGCCTCGCCACCGCCCTTTTACATCACCTTCGACTATCCCATCCACCATATAGACACGACGGGAGAAATCGCCGCCTGGAACGAAGACCTCGACGATTTGGGCCGGGGACGGATGATGATCAATTCGGATAAAAAAACAAACAAAGAATTGCGACAAGACCTCATGAGAGAAATCTTTGATGAAATCCAGAAAGAAAAACAAGTAGTAAAAATAATAGACTTAGTAAACGCCATGCATCTGAGCCGTAACACAATCCGAAGATATATAGATGCCAGCGAACATATGGAGCGTGATGAAAATGGATTCGTTTATATAAATTATAAGAAAAAACGATGAAACCGGATAGAAAATGTTGCTGAAAAGGGGTCCAAAATAATGGGGCCTCACAGGCTTATATAGAGTTTGGACACCTGAACCCCTCAAAACAGGCAGCCAGTCCCGGACGGGAAGAGCGGGGAGTTTGAAGACTCCCCCGCTCAAACCCGGTCACGGGAACTGGCCCGCGCGGGAAGAGCCGCCGTTAGCGGCTGGTGGTTAGTGGGAAGAGATAGTTTGATGTTTGATGTTTGATGTTTGATGAAGCCGGTTCGACGGACCGACTATTTTTACACAAAAATCAGCATTAGGCCACACGACAGGAGACGCTTTCTATCCTGAATCGCACGAGATGGTACCAGATGCAAGGCGGAAGAAGGAGGCGTAGTGGAGCTACGAAGGGCCGTTGGTCGTTCATCGAAGCCGGTTCGACGGACCGACTATTTTTACACAAAAATCAGCAAGATAGTGCCGCGACGGCCGGCGTTTTACGTCAGGCATCGCCGACGGGGCCGTCAGATGCAAGGAGGATGGAAGGAGTCATAGCAGGGCTACGAAGGGCAGTAGGTCGTTGGCCGTAGTTCGTTTATCGAAGCCGGTTCGTCAAACCTCATGTTTTAATACAAAAATCAGCATACAGGACCCACGACCGATGACGGTTTCCATCCGGCATCGTCGGCGGGGCCGTCAGCTGCAATGAGAAAAAACGATGATACAGTTTTTGGATGAACTTATATAGTCCTGATGGAGCCATATCTCGAACTATATGTAGTATTAGAAGAAAAAGATGCCTGAACGGCCGTCTTTTCTGGAAAAAACAACAAAAATCTTTTTTAAGGAAAAGAAAGAAAAATCTAAAAATATAACACCATAAGAGCACTGTCTTTACTAGGCAGTGCTCTTATGTATATACGACTGCATATAGTATCCGTTGATATAAATCCATCAAAAACAGCAATGGGAAAACCTAGATTAGACGAAAATTAAAATTTAGACCATTTTCATAAAAAAGCTTGACAAACGAAGAAAAAGAACTCGATACATGCGTCAGTAAAATCTGTGATTACTGTGAAAAATAAGGCAGAATGAAAGTTGTCGCATCCTTGCAGGTACATTGATTGGAATGCGTATTATGATAAAATGTTAGTTTTAGACATAAACCTCTACCGTATATGAAAACGGAAGAGGTTTGATTCTCAAAAACTATATCAACTTATTTTCCCTGGCAATATCAGCAACGGCCTCGACGGAAAGTTTCATATACCGGGAAATCTGTTCAAAGGATAATCCGTCTTTGAGCATTTCGAGTGCGGCTTCCCGTTCTTTTCTTTCAGAATTCCGCTTTTCTTGTTCAACACCTTTTTCTATGCCCTTTTCTATGCCCTTTTCCATGGCTCTTTCATAGATTCCTTCGCCTAAGTTGAACATCGTGGTTAAATCCTCCTTCCCCCTGGCAGTAAGATTAATATCGTATTCGTCATTGTTTTAAAAGTATTGTAGCAAATATGCCCGGTTTGTACAATGTATGTTCTTTTTGTCCTTTCTCCTGATGAAATGCGAGTATGTGGAAAAAGTGTTTTGATTTGCCTCAGCGTTTGTATTATAATAAAAGGCGGAATAGTGTAAGACCATCTAGTACCTATTTAAGGAGTTGTTACGAATGAGATTTACAGAAGATTTAAAAGCCCGTGTTTCCAAGGCACAGAAGAAAATCGTCCTTCCGGAAACCAATAGCCGTCGTGTACTCAAAGCTGCTGAACGTGTACTGGCTGAAGGCTATGCCCGCATCGTCCTCGTCGGCAATCTGGATCAGATCAAAAAAGATGCTGCTAAATTCCAGATCGACCTCACCGGTGTCGAAGTCATCAACCCGGCTACGTACTACCGCATGGATGAATTGTGCCAGTATTTCGCAAAACGCCGCGAAAAGAAAGGCATGACTGTAGAAAAAGCTCATGAAATCATGATGAACAACAACACTTTCTTCGCTGCCGGCCTCGTTGCTCTTGGTGAAGCTGACGGTGTTGTTTCTGGTGCTGCTACGACGTCGGCTGACGTTATCCGTGCCGGCCTGCAGGTCATCGGACCCCGTAAAGGCAACAAGACTGTATCCAGTGCCTTCATCCTCCTGACCAACACTCCGCAGTATGGTGATAATGGTATCCTCGTACTCGGCGACTGCGGCGTTATTCCGTATCCGACGGCCGAACAGCTCGCTGATATCGCATGCATCTGCGTAGAACGTGCCCGCCGCACGGTACAGATGCTCAACCCGAAAGTGGCTCTCCTGTCCTATTCGACAAAGGGTTCCGGCTCCGGCGAAACGGTTGATACGGTCCGCCAGGCTGTAGAAATCCTGAAAGAACGCAACGTAGATTTCGACTTCGATGGCGAACTCCAGGCCGATGCTGCCCTCGTTCCGGAAGTCGGCGAACACAAAGCTCCTGGTTCCAAAGTTGCAGGTCATGCCAATGTCCTCATTTTCCCGAACCTCGATGCTGCTAACATCGGTTACAAGATGGTACAGCGTTTTGCTAATGCAACGGCTCTTGGACCTTTGGTACAGGGCCTGGCAAAACCGATCCTCGACTTGTCCCGTGGCTGCTCTACCGAAGATATTGCTGACGTCGTAGCTGTATGCTGCTCCGATGCTATTTCGACAGATATCCTGGCAAAAGAATCGGCTAACGCCTAATCTGTGAAAATATAGTAAAAAAAGAGGTTGTCTTTAAGACAACCTCTTTTTTTGATGCGTCCGGCGTGGACGCTCTGGTTTTCTAACCGCTGTAAACTACAGACTGAAAACTATCCCCTTCCTATCCCTTATCCCAGGGGGGAAGACTGGCCGATGATCGTTTTGCCTTCCAGGAAGAGGACCGTCGGGCTGGGGACTTTCTTTTCGATGAGATCGACGGTCATGCGCAGGCATTCCTGGCCGATTTCGCCCATGGGGATGTCGATGCGCGACAGGGATGGTACGGTGTAGTCGTTGATTTCCGGCATGTTGATGCCGATGGTAAATACTTCTACGTCCTGGGGGATGGCAATCCCCGTTTCATAGCAGGCAAAGAGCATGCCATGGGCCAGTACGTCCGATTCGCAGAACATGGCTTTGGGCATGGTGCCTTCCGCTGCCAGGCGCTTGCAGATTTCAAAGGCGCTGGCCGACGACGTTTCACACAGGTAAATCCGGTCTTCGCCGATGGGGTGTCCTTCCTCTTTGTACGTGTCGAGGAAGCCCTGCATCCACTGGCGCATGATGGGGAACGTCGTGTCATGGGTCAGGACGCCTGCGTCGAACAGCCCCTTTGCCAGGAAATGGCGGGCCACGTTCTGGCCGACTTTATAGTTGTCCATAGTGACGCTGCTGAATTTCGGCGATTCTCTGTTGAACAAGACGACCGGACAGGGCGGCACATAGGTCGTATTGAGAAATTCCATATCCGTATTGGACATGTTGGCGATGATGATGCCGTTGAAGAAATCGTTTTGTGTCGATTTCATCTGTTCTTCCAGATGATCTACTTTATAGGGAATAACGGTCAGGCGGATGTTCTTTTTGAGATTCATGATTTCCTGCTGGATGCCCAGGGTGATGCGGGCCAGGTAGTTGATACGGAAGTCCGTGGCCCAGTAAAAAGCGACGGCGTAGCTGTCTTTCTGGGCGGCCCGTAACTTTTTGGCAGACTGGTTGGGCACGTAATTGAGCTGCTGTGCAATGGTGTAAATGCGGGATTGTGTTTCTTTGGAAATCTTTCGTTCTTTTCCCTTGCCGTTCAGTACGATCGAAACGGTAGCGATAGAAACGCCGGCTTCCTTAGCAATATCTTTGATAGTTGACAATACAAGCCCCTCCCTTTTAATCCACCTTCTATTTTGACATAAAAGAATGGAATTTTCAAGATGTTTTACAGGCCTCGTCTGGGACGGGTGCGTTTTTTATATCGTTCTCCCGTATGGTATAATGAAATGAAAAGAAGGGAGGAATAGTATGACTGGTATTGATGCACATATTTCATCGGCCCACATGGTCCTTTCCCGGGATCTCAATCCCCACGATACGCTCTTCGCCGGGCAGGGCACGTCCTATATGATCGAGTGCGCCTTCCTGGCGGTACAGAGTTTTCTCCGTACGCCCCATATTGTCTGTCTGGGGCTGGACGGCCTGCGCTTCCTTCATCCCGTCCATAAGGGGGATACAATCCGCGTAGATAGTTCCATCGTCCATGCCGGGACGAGCGGCATCGGCGTGTATATTACTCTTTCGCTCCTGCCGGACGGACCGGTGGCGGCGTCGTGTTTCGTGTCGTTCGTCCACATCGACGAAGCGACGGGGCGGGCTGTACCCCACGGTGTGACGCTGGCGGAACTTCCACCGGAGATGGCCCGCCGGCAGAAGCAGTATCTGGCATATAAGGAGATGACGAGACGATGACATTCGGGGATGAAGTAGAGGAACGGCTGCGCAACCTGGCCAAGCCGCCGGGCAGTCTGGGCCTTCTGGAAGAGCAGGCGAAGAAGGCCTTCCTGGCCTGGGGCTGTTTCCCCGGCAGGTTTGCGCCAAAGCATATCGTTTTTGCCGCAGATAACGGCATCTGCCGTTCCGGGGCGGTAGCACAGCTGTCGGAAATCACCTATATGCAGAGCTGCCATATGGTGGAAGGTACGTCGGCCGTCACCTGTTTCTGCCGCTGCAACCAGATTCCCTGGGAAGTCGTCGATGTCGGCATCGACAGTCCCGACGCGGTCGGGCTGGATTATAAGATTGCCCGGGGGACGAAGGATTTTTCCAGGGAACCGGCCATGACGGAAGAAGAGCTGCGACAGGCGTTTGCGGCCGGCCGGGAACGGGTGCTGGCGGCGAAGCGCGACGGGTATAATTTCCTGTCTTTCGGGGAAATGGGCATCGGCAATACGACGACATCGGCAGCCGTCCTCATGGCCATCGCGCCCCGCGACGCGGCCAGTCTGGTCGGCTACGGGTCATCCCGGGGCAATTTCCGCCTTCTCCTGCACAAGCGGGACCTGATCCGCGATGCCCTCGCCCGCTACGGACCGCACATTTCCGGTGCCGCCGATGCCCTGCGCTATGTGGGGGGATTTGATCTGGCCGCTCTGGCGTCGGCCATGTGTACCTGCGCCCGGGAGCGGATCCCCTTTTATATCGACGGGTTCATCACGGCGGCGGCTCTGGCAGCGGCGGTGCAGCTCATGCCCCAGGTCTCCCGGTTTGCCCTGCCGTCGCACATGAGCCGGGAAGCAGGTATGTCCGTAGCCCTGCACGCCGCCGGCATCGATGATTACGATGTGCCGTTGTGGGCCAATCTCTCCCTGGGGGAAGGAACGGGGGCCGTCCTGGCCGTGACCCTCCTGCGGTCTATGCTCTATGCGGTGGACCACATGGCGACCCTCGACGGCATCAATGCCGATGCCGAAGAACGCCATGCCGAAAGGGCAGGGAAAGGAGAATCATATCATGGAACTTCACATTGACGAAGAGGTGCGGCAGGACGCCCGGGCCGTTTTTTCCCGGCTGGGGCTTTCCGAAGAAGAGGCCGTTACCTTGTTTTATAAACGGACCATCGCCGAAGGGCGCCTGCCCTTTGGACGGGCGCAGAATGGAGCGGCCCGGGTAAAGAAGAAGCGCATGAACGAACGCTTTGCCGAGTGGGATGCCCGCTGAGACGTTGCAGGGTCCCCGTCTCTGTGCTACAATATTTTGTGCTGCCGGAAGAGACGACCGGCCTCTTCTGGGAGTGTTTTGTGCAGAAAAATGCAGTGCAAACAAAGGAAGTAGATAGTGTGTTCAATCGTGTAAAGCTTGGGGCCTTTGCTCTCGTCCTGGGAGCGGCCTGTATGATATCTTCTGTCGCGTCGGCCCAGATTTCCAACGACCGCATCGCCATCGGCGGTGTCGGCCCGGGGTGTACACCGGACTATGTCGAAAGCGTATATGGCGCGCCGACGAGCCAGGAATCGGGCAGTAACGGCGATCAGACGTATCTGGAGTACAATTACAATAACGGCTATATCATCGGCTTTGATGGCGCTGGCAGCCAGGCCGTGGCCGTCACCTGCACGACGGATAATCTGGCGACGCCTGATGGGGTCACGGTCGGGATGGAAGCCAGTGTCCTTTCCGACAAGTATGGGACAGCTGACCATATTTACAATTTCAATGATAAATCCCTCTACGTGTATGACGGCACCGATGGAGAACAGCTGGCCTTTGACGTGCAGAATTTCTTCATCGTCAGCATCAGCGCCCGGGTTAATTAAAAAGATGAAATTGCGCGTATACGGCTACCGGGCAAGGCTTTGCGTATGGTATAATAAAACAAAAGACTAATATGGGCAGGGGCAGCCCGTCAGGCTGTCCGGGCTGCCAGGAAAAGAGGAATGGAGATTGCGTAAGACCATAATGACAGCACTTTGTGCGCTGGCCCTGTCGGCAGGGAGCGCATGGGCGGCCGGCACAGACACGGCCCCGGCAGGAGAAACGGCATTGCGGACCGTCCCGACTCATTTTTCGCAGCGTACCGAAGAGAGCCTGAACGAACAGGCGCCATCCGGCGGGCGCGCTGACGGCAAGGCCGCTCCGGCGGCAGTGGTGACCGTGACACCTACGACGGGTGCAGCAGCGTCTCCGGCTTCGCCATCCCCCACGACGGCCGTATCGGTTACATCGACGGTGCCGGCAGAGGGACCGCAGGTGTCCCGGGAAAAGAAGATCATGCTCAATCTGGCCAGCCGTATCCTGACGCTCTATGAAGGGAAGACGCCTATCTGTATGTATCCCGTAGGGGTAGGCAAAGTCAGTACGCCGACGCCGACGGGGTATTATTCGGTCAGTGAAAAAATCCTGAATCCGACCTGGACCGACCCCGACTCGGGCGTGAGCATCGGCTCCGGCCCGGACTGCCCCCTGGGCTACCGCTGGCTCGGGCTTTTTGGCAATTATGGCATTCATGGGACGAACCGGCCCGATTCCATCGGCGGCTATGTCTCCAACGGCTGTGTGCGCATGCATGAAGAAGATGTAGAAGATCTCTATGACCGGGTCAGTGTCGGCACGGCTGTCGATATATATTACGACCGCATCGTCATCGACCGCGACGCCGACCATACGATTTCCTATTATATTTATCCTGACGGATACGGCTGGCAGACTGTGTCTGTACAGGATGTCAAGAAGGCCCTGGCCGGCTATGGCGTCCAGGATTTTGCCGAACCGGCGGCTATTGCCAGCAAGATCGCCGCTTCCGACGGCAATCCGACCTACGTGGCCAAGGCCTATGATTTGTACGTCAATGGGAAGAAACAGCCCAAACGGGCCCTGGGAAAAGACGGAGTCATCTGGCTGCCGGCCTTCGCCCTCTCGACGGCGACCCATACGGAAGCCGAATGGAGCGGCGCGTCCCAGTCGCTGCGGACGAACCACGGCACGGGTACGGGTATTGTCCGCAGCGACGTGGTCTATCTCGATGCCGCGACGGCCCAGAACCTCTACGGCCTTACGGGCGGACTGGGAGCCGACCTCGTATACCGGATGCAGTCCCGGCCGGCGGTGACACTCTACGGCGATAGCAGCCAGAAGGGTGCGGCAAAAGTGAAATAGGCCGCTTCCGGGCGGTTCTGGCGGCCTGTCATGAATGGTGACGCCGAATATTGACAACGAATCTATATCTGTGATATACTTTGAAAAGTTAGGTGTGCAGTTTCACCTAGCTTTTTTAAGTTACCACATTTTTTCTTGACTTAGCCTGCCGGGTATGGTACATTATATAAGCGGTCCTGCGCACGATGCAGGCTTTTACTATGATTTAAGAGAGGTGTAAGGAATGCGTACAGCTATCACATTGGCATGCACAGAATGCAAACAGCGTAACTATCGGACAAACAAAAATAAGAAGAACAATCCGGATCGTCTGGAACTCAAAAAATATTGCCCGTTCTGCAAAAAAGAAACATTACACAAAGAAACGAAATAAGTTTGAAATAAGATGTGCTTAGTCTTATTTGAATGTGAGAGGTTATATGGCAGCTACAGCATCAAAGAAAGCACAAAAGAATAAGAAAAAGGATGCGAACGGCAAATTCCTCCACGGCGTCAAAGTGGAGTTAAAGAAGGTCATCTGGCCGACGAAAAAAGAATTGATCAATTATACCGTCATGGTCATCGTAGCAACCATTGTCGTCATGGCTATCATCGCTGTTTCGGACGGTGTATTTGCCCAATTGTTCCGGTTACTCCGAATCGTTGTCGGATAGGAGGCCCGTGCATAGATGGAAACTGATAAGAAATGGTATGTCATCCATACGTATTCCGGTTATGAAAATAAAGTAATGCAGACGCTGGAACGGAAGGTCAAATCCATGGGACTGGAAAATGTGATTAACCGCATTCTCGTGCCGATGGAAGACGAAGTCGATATCAAGGACGGCAAGAAGCACGTGGTGAAACGCAAGATTTTCCCCGGCTATGTCCTGGTTGAAATGGAAGTCAACGACCGTTCCTGGTATGTCGTCCGCAATACACCTGGCGTAACGGGTTTTGTCGGTTCGGCCACCAAGCCGATTCCGCTGAATCCGGAGGAAGTAAAACGCATCCTCAAGTCTCAGGGCATCGACGAAAGCGAACCGAAGGTCCATATTTCTGTAGAAGTAGGGGAACAGGTCCGCATTACATCCGGTCCTTTTGAAAACTTCATTGCTACCATTACGGAAATCAATGATGAAAAAGGCACCCTCAAAGGCCTCATTGATATGTTTGGCCGTGAAACTTCAGTAGAAGTTGACTATTCTCAAATCGAGAAAAGTCTGGAATAAATACTTCTAATGCGGCATCTGCCGCGAGTGGGAGATTCTCATGAATCGTCTGACCACATCTTGTAACGTAAGGAGGTGTAACTCACCATGGCAAAAAAAGTAGCAAGAATGGTAAAACTCCAGTGTGAAGCTGGTAAAGCAACTCCGGCGCCTCCGATTGGCCCTGCATTAGGCCAGGCTGGTGTCAACATTATGGCATTCGTCAAGGAATTCAACGAACGTACAGCTAAACAGGCTGGCTTCATTATCCCTGTCGAAATCACTGTATATGAAGACCGTTCCTTCACGTTCATTACGAAAACTCCGCCGGCAGCTGTTCTCCTGAAGAAAGCCGCAGGTCTGGAAAAAGCTTCGGGCGAACCGAACAAGAAAAAAGTAGCTAAACTGGGCCGCGACAAAGTCCGCGAAATTGCAACGACTAAGATGCCGGACCTCAACGCCAACGACGTTGAAGCTGCTATGAAAATGATTGAAGGCACTGCCCGCAGCATGGGTATTGAAATCGTCGATTAATCGCCGGTTCAGTCCCGTGGAAGGGGTCAATCCCCGCTAAACCACAAAGGAGGAAAAAGTTAGATGGCAAAAGTAGGCAAGAAATATGCAGAAGCCGCCAAACTGTTTGATAAATACAAACAGTATGACGTGACGGAAGCAATCGACATCTTGAAAAAGATGGATACAGCCAAATTTGACGAAACGGTCGAACTGGCTGTCAACCTCAACGTAGATCCGAAATATGCCGATCAGCAGGTTCGTGGCGCTCTGGTTCTGCCCCATGGTATTGGCAAATCCAAGACTGTCCTCGTATTTGCTCAGGGCGACAAAGAAAAAGAAGCTCAGGCTGCCGGCGCTGACTATGTCGGTGCTGATGATCTCATCGAAAAGATCAAAGGTGGCTGGCTTGATTTTGACGTAGCTATCGCAACACCGAACATGATGGGTAAAGTCGGCCGTCTTGGTAAAATCCTCGGCCCGAAAGGCCTCATGCCTAACCCGAAAGTCGGCACGGTTACGATGGACGTAACAAAAGCTGTTAGCGAAAGTAAAGCAGGTAAGGTCGAATACCGCACGGATAAAGCCGGCAATATTCATTCCCCTATCGGCAAGAAATCTTTCGATGCAGATAAATTAGTGGAAAACCTGACAACTCTCGTTGATACTCTCATCAAAGTAAAACCGTCGGGTGCAAAAGGCCAGTATATCAAATCCATCACCGTAAGCTCCACGATGGGCCCTGGCATCCACATCAACCAGTACAGCATCAAAGGTGCTGTCAAAGAAGAAAAATAATATCTCTCTTAGCTGTAGACTGAAGGTATGTATAATGGACTAAGGTCCGCCATCTGAGGCTATGAAACTAGCAGGTATTTCAATTTGACTAGTTCGGTCTCATGTCAGTCGTACATGGGACCGTTTTTATTGCTAAGACGATATAAATCCCAGTTCAAGGAGGTGTATCGAACTCATGTCTATGTATGCAAAACATCAGGTTTCTCCGGCAAAAGCCGCTGTTGTAGAAGAAATGAAAGAAAAACTGCAGTCCTCCCAGGGTGCTGTTTTCGTTGGTTTCTCCGGCCTCAGCGTAGCTGATGTCACGAAACTCCGCCGTAAGTTCCGTGAAGGTGGCGTCGAATACAAAGTTGTCAAAAACACACTGACCCGTATCGCTGCCGATGAACTCGGTTTCAACGATCTGGATGCCGTTCTCGAAGGTCCGACTGCTATTGCTTATTCTTCTGAAGATACAGTAGCACCGGCTAAAATCCTGAAAGACTTCATCAAAGAAACAAAGACAGAAGCGCTGACGGTCAAAGCCGGCATCGCCGATGGTCAGGTTATTGATGCAGCTGCTGTCGAAGCTCTGGCAAGCCTGCCGAGCCGCGAAGAACTCCTCGCCAAATTGGTTGGCAGCATGCAGGCCCCTATCTCTGGCCTGGTCAACGTACTCCAGGGCAACATCCGCAATATGGTTTATGTGCTTGATGCTGTACGTGCTAAAAAAGCAGAACAGGAATCTGCTTAATTAGCTTACATATTACAAACGAATCTAAAAACTGATACTATGGAGGTATTTTAAAATGACTAAAGAAGAAATCATGGAAGCCATTGAAGGCATGACCGTTCTCGAACTTTCCGAACTCGTAAAAGCTATGGAAGATAAATTCGGCGTATCCGCTGCTGCTCCGGTTGCTGTTGCTGCTGCTCCTGCTGCTGGCGCTGCTCCTGCTGAAGAAAAATCCGAATTCGACGTAATCCTCACCTCTGCTGGTGAAAAGAAAATCGGCGTAATCAAAGTTGTCCGCGAAGTAACCGGCCTCGGCCTGAAAGACGCTAAAGCTCTCGTTGACGGCGCTCCGAAAGCTGTTAAAGAAGGCGTTGCCAAAGCTGACGCTGAAGCTCTCAAAGCTAAACTCGAAGAAGCTGGCGCTTCCGTCGAACTCAAATAATTTCCTCTGTGAAATTACAAGCTCTGCAAATCGCATGAACATGCGGTTTGCAGAGCTTTTTTCATGGGGAGCAGCAAAGACAGGAATCCAACGCCACCAGCTGCTGACTGCTATCCCTTCATCAAACTTCAAACATCAAACTATCTTTCCCTTCCTGCAACCTGTTTCATGAATCTCCGTTTTGTAGTATAATTTAGAGATTATTCCTGTGTATAAGGATAGGAAAACGGGACAGAGGAGAAGTGGAAAATGAGGTCTATCGGACAGATGATACGAGAGAATATGGTTCTGTTTCTGGCATGGACAGCGGCGCTGGTATCGATGATTGCCGTGCCGCCGACGGCAGCCTATGCCGGGTATATCAATATGCCCGTACTTGCTGTTTTGTTCTGTCTCATGATCGTCATCGGCGGCCTGCGGGAGAGCGGCGTCTTTGCAGCGGTACTGGCGCGCCTTCTCCTCCGGCTGGACACGATGCGCCAGCTGGCTGCCGTCCTCATTTTTGCCTGTTTCTTTGTCAGCATGTGGGTGACCAATGACGTGTCCCTCCTGACCTTTGTGCCGTTTTCCCTGATGGCCCTGCCCCGGATTTCCAGAGAGAAGCAGATGGCCCTGGTCATCGTCCTGCAGACGCTGGCGGCCAATCTGGGCAGTATGTGTACGCCTGTGGGAAATCCGCAGAATCTCTATCTCTATTTCTATTACGGCATGGATCTGGTAACCTTTCTGGAGCTTCTCCTGCCGTATACACTCGTATCTTTCGTGCTGCTGGCCCTGTCGGTCTTTCTGCTGCCGGGAACGCCCATTCCCGTGTCGGTGCGGCTGGCTGCCCGGCGCACCCGGAATATGCCTGTACTGGCGCCGCCACGGCAGCTCTGGCTTCTGGGAGGGATGTTCTTCCTTTCCCTGCTCACGGTGGCCCACGTCCTTGATTACCGCCTTACCCTGGTCATGGTCGCCGTTGTCACCTTCCTGACCCGGCCGCAGTATTTCCGCTACGTTGATTACCGGCTTTTGGGCACCTTTGTGGCTTTTTTCGTCCTCATCGGCAACATGAGCCAGCTGACGGCTTTCCGGGAGATATTGACGGGATATCTGGCCGGTCACGAGTTTCTCATCGCTCTTACCGCCAGTCAGATCATCAGCAATGTACCGGCTGCCGTCCTTCTGTCGGGCTTTACCGGCAATGCAGGGGCACTCCTGCTGGGGACCGATATAGGCGGTCTGGGAACGCTGGTGGCATCCATGGCCAGCCTCATTTCCTATGGCATGTTCGTCCGGGCCTGTCCCCGGTGGCAGGGATGGTATCTGAAATTGTTTACCCTGCTCAACCTGGCCTATCTGCTGGTACTGGTCCTGTTTGTCTGGTTCTGTCATCAGATGGGGCTATAACCAGGACGGCGTCAATAGGCGACAACGCTTATTACAGGGACGGAAATCCCCATTGTCCAGCGAACCGGTTTGTTTTACGGCCTGTGCCCCCTTCCCTGCAATACTGGGGGACCGCTTTGTTGTCGAAAAAATCATAATCTGATACAATGAGCGTAAAGGGAGGCGGCAGTAGGAATGGAAAAAGATTTATCACTTCATGGAGAATCTAAGAATGTAGAATATAAGGAAAGGGTTCCTGAAGACAGTCAGAAATATATGAAGTCTGTTGTTGCCTTTGCCAATGGTGATGGTGGACGGATCGTATTTGGGGTTGAAGATGGAACGATGCGGGTTGTTGGGATTCCTCAGGCTGATCTCTTTCAAATGATGGATGCCATTACCAATGCCGTTACGGACAGCTGCGAACCGATGATTATTCCAGATCTTTTTGTTCGGGAAATAGAAGGAAAATCGCTTATCATTTTAGAAATTGCTCCTGGAATGCAGAGGCCGTATTATCTTAAAAAGAAAGGACCGGTAAAGGGAACTTATATCCGGACGGCTGGAACAACGCGTCTGGCGGACCGGGCGATTCTACAGGAGTTACTTTTGGAAGGAGAAAATAAGTTTTTTGATCAACAGCCTATTCCTAATCTCAAAGTCACGAAATATGATGTAACGGCATTATGCCATTCTATGAGTGAAACGGCTAAAAAAAACGCATTATCCGATATCCAGCGTCAAGGAATCAAGGAGTTAACGATTAATCAACTCATTTCGTGGGGCATTTTGATTGAAAACAAAGACCAGCTTATACCGACCTATGCCTATGCGATGTTGACACATCAGGCCGGATATCCTCCGGTGGTTCAATGTGCCGTGTTTAAGACAGACGATAGAGCTGTTTTTGTCGATAAGCGGGAAATTGATGCACCGATTCAGGAACAAGTGGAAAAAGCATATCAGTATGTACTTGAAAAGATTAATATGGGAGCCAGATTTCAGGGGGTCTATCGTCAGGATATTTATGAATTACCTCCGGACAGCATCCGGGAATTGATTGCCAATGCACTTGTTCATCGTAATTATTTGGAGCCGGAATCCGTTCAGATAGCCCTTTTTTCAGATCGATTAGAAGTTACTTCTCCAGGTAGTCTGATGCGCGGCGTAACACATGAAAAAATGAAAGAAGGGTTTTCAAAGATTCGCAACCGGGCTTTAGCAAATGCGTTTGCTTATATGAATTTAATTGAAAAATGGGGTAGTGGTTTTCCCCGTATTTTCCGGGATTGCCGGAATTATGGTTTGCAGGAACCGGAAATCATTGATTTTGATGGCGATTTGCGCGTTAACTTGTACCGGATAACTGACCAAACAAGTGACCAAACTAAAAAAACTGACCAAACCCCGAAAACTGACCAAACGGGAACGAATATGCCTGTAAAACTAAATGAAAAGGAAAGAGTTATTTTGTCATATCTTCAAAAGAAACCGGATGGCACGCAACATGAAATTGCTGAAGCGACATCACTGTCTCTTAGTACGATAAAGTATTATATGAAAAAGCTCCAGGAAAAAGGCTGTCTTCAACGTATGGGGACGCACCGGAAAGGATACTGGGTCGTGAGATTCAACTGATACTATTCCGTCATGTCACCAGTCAGGGGACATGCATCCGCTTTTATCCATTCTGCTGACTAAACTAAAACAACTAACCAAATGACTGACCAAACTAAAACAACTAACTAAACTCAAAAAGAGAGAATCATATAGCGTTACAAGAAGTATCGGAACGGTCTGCGTCCATCAGAAAGGCCTATCTGCTGGTACTGGTCCTGTTTGTCTGGTTATACGATTCGTATTTGTATTGACGAAGATGACAGGATATGTTAGAATAAAGCGAATTTCATATGAACACCGCTTCTGTCACCGGACAGAAGAAATGAGGTGTCTGGGAGTTGTCGTAGGTACGGCATGGGTTGCATGCTATAAGACAATTCCTGGACACCTCTGTTTTTTTAGGAGGGAGTATCATGATTTACATACGTATGCAGCAGGGACTTTCACAGGACGCCCGGGTCATCCGGCAGGAGGTATTTGTAGAAGAACAGGGATTTTGTCATGAATTTGATGATACCGATTCCATAGCCTGGCATCTGGTATTATATGAAAATGAGCAGGCCGCTGGCTGCTGCCGCCTCTTTTCATCCGATGATCCCGATGTGTATATACTGGGCCGGCTGGCCGTGCGGAAGTCCTGCCGGGGCAGGCAGTACGGGGAGCGGCTCGTACGGGAAGCGGAAGCATGGCTGCGCGGCCGCCAGGTGAAACGGCTGGCCCTGTCGGCACAGGTACGGGTACGTCCGTTTTATGAAAAATTGGGATTTACCGCATCGGGTGACGAATATCTGGATGAATATTGTCCTCACATCCATATGGAAAAGGAGCTGATAGAATGAGTCTGATGTACTGGATTCCCCTTCTTATTGTCGTCGTGGGCAATATAGGCTATCACATGATAGCCAAGGCAACGCCGGTGACGGCTCCGCCTTTTCTGGCCCTCAGTATGACCTACCTGGTCAGTTTTCTCCTGTGTGCCGCTGCGTACGTGGTGACAGGACCTTCGCTGCGGCAGGATCTGCAGACTATAAACTGGGCGAGTGCTGCCTGGGGACTGACGCTGGTAGCCGTCGAATTTGGCTATATCCTGCTATACCGGGCTGGCTGGAAAATCAGTATAGCTTCTCTCCTGGCTAATGTCAGCGTGGCGCTCCTCTTGGCAGGCATAGGTGTCCTGCTGTATAAAGACATCCTGCTGCCCCGGCAGATCATCGGCATCATCCTGTGCCTGGCGGGCATCTTTTTCCTGCGTCCATGAAGCACGACGAACCGGCTATAACCTTGAACGGCTCTTCTCTGATAATGTCAAGATACACGTTTCAGGGGCGAAGATTGCTTTTATCTGGTATAATGGATGGGAAAGGTGGCATCATAGTGAAAGACACAAAGTATTCTTTATTCCGCAGCCATGCATGGTGTCCCTGGCTGGCATTGCTGTGTGCTATCGGCTGGCCCCTGGCTTATCCCCTGATTAAGGCTGGGTACGGCTATATCGGAATCGGGAATGACCTGGGCAGTAAAGTAGTCTTTGCAGGAATCCGCTTCTTTTTTGCCGGATTGATTCTGCTGATTGCTGGTAATGGCCGGTGTTTTCCAGGTCAACCGGCCGGAGCCGCTGCAGGTCGTATATCATAAAAAAGAAATGAGAAGATAGCATGAACCAGGTACAGGCAGAAAAAGTAATCAAGCCGCTCATGGCGGTCGTCATCGCCGGGATTTTTCTCGGGATTTATGTGATGATCCCGGCATTTTACAGCACGCTGTGGCAGCTTACGGTCAGTCGGGATATACAGGGCTTGTCGGCCTATATTGCCTCCTTTGGCAGTGCCGCCGTCCTGCTCATGATCCTGCTCATCATCCTGACCAATATGACCGGCCTGCCGTCTGTGCAGTTTGTGACCGTCAATGGCATCCTCTTCGGCATACTGCCGGGAATTGTCATTTCCTGGATTGGACAGGTGGCAGGCAATGTGCTGGCTTTTGTCATCATGCGCTACGTCTTCCGCCGCACGGCCCGCCGCCTCGTGGCGCGCAGCCGCTTCGCCGCCCGCCTCAACCGGCACATTACCGCCCGGACGGCCTTCTTCCTGCGGGCCATTCCCTATTCGCCCAATTTTGCCATTACGGCCCTGTGTGCCCTGAGCCGCATCGGCTTTACGGAGCACGGTATAGCGACCATAGCCGGAAAATTCCTGGCCATCTGCATCGAGGTCTGGATGGGATATGGCCTCATCCGCTTTGACTGGCATGACCTGCGGCTGGCCGCTGCTGCTGTCCTGCTCATAACAATCTTTGCAGGTTACAAATGGTATATATGGAAGAATAAAAACTAAATATATTATATAATTAAGAAAAATAAGTCGGTGCGATTTAAATACATAAATCCATTGACTTATTTTTAAATATATGTTATTATTTATATGTAACAAATAATGATTTTCCAATTAGAATAATTATCATAAAACGTTTAACAGGATAAATTCTGTTCAGAAAGGAAGTGTTTTTTATGTATACCGTACCGCACTCCTCTTATGATTTATATATTGATGGCAAATGGGTCCCTGCCAGTGATGTCGCCCGATTTGCAGCGTACAACCCTGCCGACGGGACGAAGCTGGCCGAGTGTGCCGAAGCGACGAAAGACGATGTCAACGCGGCCGTAGCAGCGGCTCATAAGGCGTTCCCCGCCTGGAAAACCGTGTCGCCCCAGAAGCGGCAGGACCTGCTCCTTGCCATTGCCGATATCATCGAAAAAAATGCCGATATGCTGGCTATGGTAGAAACGCTGGATAACGGCAAGCCCATCAGGGAAACGAAGAACATCGATATTCCTCTGGCGGTCGATCATTTCCGTTATTTTGCCGGCGTCGTCCGCAGTGAAGACGGCCGGGCAGCGGTCATCGATGACCATACGCTGAGTCTCGTCGTCCATGAACCAATTGGTGTCGTCGGCCAGATCATCCCCTGGAATTTCCCCTTCCTCATGGCGGCGTGGAAACTGGCACCGGCCCTGGCAGCAGGCTGTACCATCGTCCTCAAGCCGTCGAGCTCGACGTCCCTGAGTGTCCTCGAACTGATGCATCTCATTGGCGATGTCCTGCCACCGGGCGTGGTCAACGTCATTACTGGCAAGGGCTCGCGGGCCGGTCAGTACATCCTCGATCATCCCGACATCCAGAAATTGGCCTTTACGGGATCGACGGAAATCGGCCGCGATGTTTATGATGCGGCTATGAAGAAACTGATTCCTGCCACGCTGGAACTGGGCGGCAAATCGGCCAATATTTTCTTTGACGACTGCGACTGGGATATGGCTATGGATGGGGCCCAGCTGGGCATCCTCTTCAATCAGGGCCAGGTATGCTGTGCCGGATCGCGTATTTTCGTCCAAAAAGGCATTTATGACAAGTTTGTTTCTGAACTGGCTGACCGCTTCCGCCGCATCCGCGTTGGCCTGCCCTGGGAAGAAACGACCCAGATGGGATCGCAGATCGACGAACGGCAGGTAAAGAAAATCCTCGAATATATTGAAATCGGGAAGCAGGAAGGAGCGCGCCTCGTCTGCGGCGGTAAGAAAGCGTCGGCTCCGGGACTGGAAAAGGGCAGTTTCGTCGAACCGACCATCTTTGCCGATGTCAGAAACGACATGCGCATTGCCCAGGAAGAAATCTTCGGGCCCGTCGTCTGCATCATCCCCTTCACGGATGAAGCGGAAGTCGTCGCTATGGCCAATGACAGCGTATACGGCCTGGGCGGCGCCGTCTGGACCCGCGATATCAATCGGGCCCTGCGGGTTGCCAAAGCCGTAGAAACGGGCCGTATGTGGGTCAATACGTACAATGCACTGCCGGCAGGTACGCCTTTTGGCGGTTACAAGCTTTCCGGCATCGGCCGCGAAACGGACAAGACGACCATGCGGCACTACATGCAGACTAAAAACATCTATATCAACCTTGCGGAAACGCCGTCGGGATTATATGAGTGATAGGAAAGGGGCATTATGGGCATACGCAATACGATTGTAGCAGTGCTGTTCGTCTGTCTGGCCTGTACGGCCGTATACGGTTTCGTGACTGTAGACCGTCCGGGCGTGCAGGCTGCGGCACAGGCCAGCAGCAAACCGGATAAATCGAAATAACGGCACAGCCGGAGAACCGGGGTGGCAGCGGAAGAGATGGGAAAATCCTTCTGCAGCCGCCCCGGTTTTGTCTATGCCGGGAGGCGATATGGTATAATAACTATATATCAGAGAGGAGGCTTACCTGCATGGATTATACGACGCAATACGATTCTCCCCTGGGACCGGTCCTTTTGGCCAGTGACGGGACTCATCTCATCGGACTGTGGATCTGCGGGCAGAAGTATGACAGGGCCACCCTTTCCGGGGAAGCCTGCCGGAACGATGCCCTGCCTGTTTTTACTGAGGTCAGAGACTGGCTGGACCGGTACTTTGCCGGAAAACGGCCGGTTCCGTCGGAACTGCCGCTGAAGCCGCGGGGAAGCGTGTTCCGCCAGCGCGTATGGCATCTGCTGTGCCAGGTGCCGTACGGGCAGACGACGACCTATGGGGCCCTGGCGGAAAAGCTGGGGCAGCAGACGGGGAAAACAGAAAATCCCCATGCCGTAGGGGGAGCCGTCGGGCATAACCCTATTTCCCTGATCATACCCTGCCACCGTGTCGTTGGAAAGAGCGGCAGCCTGACGGGCTATGCCGGCGGCATCGATAAGAAAATCTGGCTCCTCCGCCACGAGGGAGCCGACCTGGCCCATCTCTTCCGGCCAGGTACAGGGAAGAAAAATCGTCTGGAGAAATAGGGAAATTTTTCACTTTTCCCCTATATTTCTGAAGTGGACTCGTTGTATAATAATACCAGTACAAGGGAGGGAATGACATTGGCAAGGCGCTGGATCATGCACGTAGATATGGATGCTTTTTATGCTTCTGTCGAACAGCGGGATAATCCGGCTCTGCGCGGCCATCCCGTCATCGTCGGGGGGCTGGGCGAACGGGGTGTCGTGGCGACGGCGTCCTATGAGGCCCGGCGGTTCGGCGTCCATTCGGCCATGAGCACCCGCCAGGCCCGGCGCCTTTGTCCGTCCGGCATATTCCTTCCCGTGCGCATGGCCCATTACCGGCGCATCTCCCATCAGATCCGCCTCATTTTATCGCACTATTCGCCCTTTATCGAACCGCTGGCGCTGGACGAAGCCTTCCTGGATGTTTCTGGCATGAATCTCCAGTACCCGGACATCGTCGATATCGGCCGGGCCGTCAAGGACGATATCCTGCGCATCACCGGCCTTGTGGCGTCGGCCGGCATCGCGCCCAATAAATTCCTGGCCAAGCTGGCGTCGGATCTGAAAAAGCCCGACGGCCTGATGTGGATTCCCTACGGCAAGGAGCAGGAAATCCTGGCCCCCCTTCCCGTTTCACGCCTCTGGGGCGTCGGCCGGGTGACGGCAGGCCAGCTGGAAAAAGCCGGGTTCCATACCATCGGCGATATCATACAGGCCGGGCCCGATGCCCTGGTCCCCATTGCCGGGCGGCAGGCACACCGCTTGTATGAACTGGCCTGTGGCAGGGACAACCGTCAGCTGGAAGTGAGCCGCCGACCCCAGTCGGTCGGCAACGAGCATACGTATGAGCACGACCTGACGAGGGAAGAAGACATTGACGAACAGTTCCGTCTCCTGGCCAATGAAGTGGCCTGGCGGCTGCGTCAGAATCACCTCATGGGCCGTACGATTACGATTAAAGTGCGGTTTTCTTCCTTTGAGACGGTGACCCGGTCCCTGACGCTGGAGACAATCGGGACCTGTTCGGAGGAACAGTTGTATTTCGCCGCCAAACGGCTCTATCATAAAAAGGGAAAAAACGGCCCCATACGGCTCCTGGGACTGTCGGTCAGCCAGCTCCAGCCCTATCAGGTGCAGAGTGATTTATTTTCTGACGACGAAGAGACGCAGGCCAAAGTCACGGAAGCCATCGACAAACTGCAGCAGCGCTTTGGCCGCAAGGCGCTCATGAAAGGATTTCTCTGGGAAATGTCCCACGATAAATAGATACAGATAAGGAGATTTACGTATGGCAGTATTTACAGTAGCAGTTCATACGGGTGATAACAATAACGGTTATATCCAGTATGATGCGGAAACAAAAAAGCTTACAGTTCATCTGAATGATGCAGAAAAGGAAAAGGAAACCTATTCGTTCCTGACGACGGTCCGTTCGTGGCACCGCTATGTCACCCTGTCCCAGTACGAAACGATCACGGCGGCGGCGACGGACAGTCTGGATACGCTGAAGCTGGCCCTGGGCTATATATGGCTGGCTCTGGGCGTGCATATCGACTGGAGCCGCCCCGTCGAAGAACTGTAATGGAAAACGACATCAGACTCATCTGAAGAGACCGTACCTTCCGGTGGATATCCCCACAGAGGTACGGTCTTTTTGTGTGCATAGGCAAATAAAAGTTATCCACAAAGTATACACACGTATTGTGCATAACTTCTGTTATCCTGTGGATATAGCCGGAGAATGCCTGTTTACAGGCCCTGACGGCGGTGGATATATTTTTCCTTTTTTTAGCCAGATTGTGGATAACTCATGGGGAACATGTGTTCAAGATAAGGAAAAAAATCGCGATAAATGCGATAACTATGCGGATTTTACATATTTTACAAGCTCCCCTGATTTCTGTGTACAACCTCTGTGGATTTGTGGATAACACCATATAGAAAAAGCGGGGCATTTCCCTAAAGACATGTGTACACATGCAGGGGAATACCTCGCCAGAAGAGAATAGCAAAGGGATTTATCCACAAATTTTGTCACAAACCCGGTCCGGCAGGAGCGATGCCGCTTCTTTGTCCACAATGACCGTTGCGTCGCGGTGCAGCTGGAGAATGCTGGCCGGGGCACTGGGGCTGATGCTGCCGCAGACCGTATTGTAGATGGCTTCGGCTTTATTGCGGCCATTGGCCAGGAGTACGACTTTTTTGGCCAGCATGATGGTTTTGATGCCCATGCTGATGGCGTAGCGGGGAACTTCTTCTTCCGTCTGGAAGAAGCGGGAATTGGCCTGGATGGTTTCTTCATCGAGGCGGACTTTGTGGGTCGTCGCTTCGAATTTGATGTCCGGTTCGTTGAAGCCGATGTGGGCATTCTGACCGATGCCGAGAATCTGCAGGTCGATGCCGCCTTTCGCTTCGATGAGGGCATCGTAGCGCTTGCCTTCGGCTACGATATCTTTTGCCATACCGTCGGGAATGTAAATGTTTTCCGGCTTTATGTTGATGAAATCGAAGAAATTATGATGCATGAAGTAATGATAGCTCTGGGGATTGTCCGGCGCCATGCCGATGTATTCATCCAGGTTGAATGTCGTGACCTGGGAAAAGTCGAGGCCGATCATTTCATGGACGGCAATCAGTTTTTTATACATCGACAGGGGCGTGCTGCCCGTGGCCAGGCCGAGGACGCTGTCCGGCTTGAGGTATATCTGGCCGGCCACGATTTTGGCGGCTTCTGTACTCATTTCATCATAAGAATTAGTAACGATAACACGCATCATACGTGCCTCCTTTTAGAGTATGCTTAGTGTCCGAGACGTAGCAGATTGACGGCGTCCGCTGTCCGCTGCTTATTCTTCACGGATGTTTCGGGCCGTTCTTTGACGACCTGTGTATAGATTAAATCGATGATAAATACCTGGGTCAGCTTGGTGACGATAGAGCCCGTTTCCAGCATCGTTTCCCGCGTGCGGTAAGAAATGCACAAATCGGCGCAGTCCCGGAGCTCGGAACCGCTATTGGCCGTGATGGCAATCAGGCGGGCGCCGTTCTGCTTGGCCAGGCGGGCTGCCTGGACGATTTCCTTTGAGGCGCCGGAATGGCTGATGGCGATGACGACGTCGCCCGGCTGGATGAGGGCCATGTGCAGCATGATGAGATGGCTGTTGTCCAGGCCCAGAGCCTCGATGCCGATGCGCTGGAATTTGTACGCCGAATCGTCGGCAACGAATCCGGAATTTCCCAGGCCGATGAAATACACGCGGTGTCCGCCCGTCAGCAGGCGGACCGTCTGGGCGATGACCTCTTCATCGAGGGTCTCTACGGTCTGGCGGAGCGTATCCATGCCAATGGACATGAGCTTTTTGGCCGTCGTCATGATGGATTCGTCGGCGGCGATATTGTGGCTGATGATGGTTTTCTGCTGGCTGCGCCGGGACAATTCTTCTGCCAGGCTGAGCTTGAAATGCTGCAGGCTCTGAAAGCCCATCTTGCGCACGAAGCGGGTGATGGTCGATTCGCTGATGCCGCTCTTTTTGGCCAGACTGGCGATGGGCGTCGTGCAGAACAGGTCGCCGTGGAGGCGGATGTATTCCATGAGGGTACGGTCGGATTTTGAGGGTTTGAAGCCGGGATGGTCCAGCTGTTCCAAGATATTCATAGGCGTTACTCCTGCGAAAGGGTCTGACGGAGATGATAGAGCGCTCCCAGCATGCCGGCCGTATTGCCCAGGCGGGCAAAGGCGATGCGGGTCGGTCCGTACATGGCGGGTGGCAGCTGTTGTGATACGTACTGTTCCAGGAGCGGGCGGAATACGCCTTCCTGGGCCATGATGCCGCCGCCCAGGATGACGACCTGGGGCTGCAGTACGGTAATGACATTGCCGATGGCGACGGCTATGTCACGGGATAAGGCGTCAATGGCACCGATGGCATCGGTGTCGCCGTCGGCGGCCATGGCAAATACGGCCCGGCCATCCAGTTCGTCCGGTCTGACGCCTTTGGCCGTGGCGACATCGCGGATCAAACGGGTGGCTGATGCCAGGTCGTGGAGCCGGCCGCCGGGCACACGCATATAGGCGATTTCTCCGGCACTGCAGCCGGCGCCGTGGAGAATATGGCCGTCATAGATGGCACAGCCGCCGATACTGGTGCCGATGGTCATCATAAAGGCCGACGCACAGCCCTTTCCGGCACCGAGCCAGAGTTCGCCCAGGGCGGCACAGTTGACATCGTTTTCTACGGCACAGGGAATATGGAATTCCTCTTCCAGCATTTCTTTCCATTCCGTTCCTGTATAATCGGGGATGGAATCGGCCAGGGCATAGAAAATCCGTCCTTTCTGGGGATCGACCATGCCGGCTGTAGAAAGGGCGATGCCCGACAGTGGTCCTCTTTCCTTGTACTGGCGGATCAGCCGGCGGACCGTGCGGACGATGCCCGGTCCGCCGCCTTCATGGGCGTGGGTGGGCGTGCTCTTCGTTTCTATCAGCTGGCCGTCGGCTGAAGCCAGTCCGTATTTGATGGCCGTGCCGCCAATGTCAATGCATATATACATGGGTTTCTCCTATTCTTTCATGATGAATCCTTCATAGATGCGGTTGCTGCGTACACCGGGTTTGATTTCCCCATTGAGGGAAATGATTTTATCTTTCAGGAGCACCAGCCCTTCACCGCAGGGAGCCGCAAAGGGAATCTCTCCGGCAGAGCGCCAGCTGTCGCTGCGGACGTTGTAGACGAGGATGTGGCGGTTCCAGTTGAAATCGGTGCTTTCCCTGCCAAAGTAAGCCGTTTTATAGGCAGTGAGTTCTGCGCCCGTAAGATGGGACAGATGGGCGACGGCATCGTCATAGATGGCTTTATTGAAGCCGCCGATGACCAGCATTTCGTCTTCATTCAGGCGTACGGCCCGGGCTCCCAGGAGGGAGATTCCCTGGCCGTCTATGGCGGCATCGGCGAGTTTGTGCCAGGTGTGGGTCTTCAGGTCATAGCCGTATCCGTCCGTATAGGCCGTATCGCTGCCACCGCTGAAGACGCACAGCGTCTGGCCCAGCAGCTGGGCAACGCTCTGTTCACGGGCCTTTCCGGGGAAATCGGCCAGCCGTTCCAGTGCTCCCGTTTTAAGGTCATAGGCGTAGAAATTGCGGCTCAGGCTGCCGTCTTGTTTTCCCAGTCCCAGGAAGAGGGTCTGGCCATTCCGGGCGGCAATGCCGTTCTGGAAGGTGAAGGGCAGGGTGCCGGCTGTCTGGTAGTGCAGTTTTCCCTGATCGTCGCAGGTAAGGCGTGTAATGGCTTTGGCAGCAGTCGTATTGGGGCTGCCGCCGATGTAATAGACGCCGTCAGCGGCTGTGACCGACGCGCCATAGGCTGCCGGGAAGGGCAGGACCTGATGGTCTGTTTCGATGAGGCCTTTGTCCGTCGCCTTCATGGCGTAGATATCAGGATAGGTCACTTTGGCACCACCCACTGCGGGCCCGCCGTTGGGGAAATTGGCACCGCCACCGGCGATGATATAGCCATGGCTGGTACCGGCTATCATGCCGGCAACGCCGATATTTTCTGTCTGGCCCACTGCCGGGGACAACGTACCGGCCGACTGCCAGCGGATCTGCGGGGAGCCGGTCTGTTCTGGTGCGGCAAAAGACAGGGATGTCGAGAGGGTCAGGGCCAGTACGGTTGCAGCAATTACACTTTTTTTCATCATACGATACCTCCTTGGAGATGTCAAATCAGATACGGACTTTAAAAATTCCCTTTTTGAGCGGAGCCGGTTCACCGGCAGCAATGCCGGGTTTATGGGCATCTTCGCGATAACAGATGAGAAAATCGCCGGGACGCATGAGAACGCGGGCCCGGGCCGTACCGGTCACTTCCTGATAGTCGCTGTCTTTGTGATAGGCACCGCAGGTCATGGATTCGATGAAGCCGAGGTCGATGTATTCTTCCCCTTCGCTGAGGACGTGGATATCGAGGTAGTCTTTGTGGGCTTCCCAGCTGCGCGTTTCTTCCGGTCCCGTCGTATAGGCTGCGACATTGACGAACAGGGAATCGCCGTCGATGGGATGGCTGCCCGGCGTCAGAGAAGCAAATCCGCTGCTGCGGGCCAGGTCCAGACAGCGCTGTACCGGTACCGGTAAAAAGGCATACGTTTCTTTTTGGTGGATATTTCCATATATCATACGAGTGGCTCCTTTACGATTAATCGGCTGTCGTTCCTTCCGGTGCCGTATAGTCTTTGCCCGTCAGACGGCTGACGATGGTACCGACTACCAGAGAAAGGATGATGGTGATAGCCGTATAGGACCAGAACGAGACGGAAGGGACGAAGTATTTCAGATACATGACGACGGCAGTGGAACAGATAAAGCCGACGAACGCGCCTTTGGTGTTGGCGTGTTTGCTGAAGGCTCCCAGGACGAACATGCCGGCCAGTGAGCCCAGGGCCAGGCCGATGAAGCTGTTGAACCATTCGTAGGCCGAGTGGATATCGCTGACGGCCATGACCATGGCGACGATGATGGACAGGATGCCGATGCCCAGGGAGACGAGCTTGGCGATGCGCGTCTGCTTCCGGCTGTCCAGATCCGGGTTGAGGACGGACTGGATGTCGAGGACCCAGCTGGTAGCGACGGAATTGATGCCCGTAGACAAAGTGGACTGGGAAGCGGCGTAAATAGCGGCCAGGAGGATGCCCGTAACGCCTGCCGGCAGTTCATACGTAATATAGCTGGCAAATACCAGATCCTGACGGCTGGTCATGAGCAGGTCCGGGTTCTGCTGATAGAAAACGTAGAGGCTGGTGCCGACGAGGTAAAATACAGTGGCGGCGAAAATGGACAGGACGCCGTTGCCGAGAGTCATTTTGTTCAGCTGCTTGATATCCGTCGTCGTCGTGAACCGCTGTACGATATCCTGACTGGAGACGTACGAGGCAAAGGTGGCCAGGCCGCCGCCGATGAAGACGATGAAGACACTGGTCGAAATGATATCCGGGCTCATCCATACTTCATTCTGGAACATGAATTTGTGGCCTGTCGTCAGCGTATCCATGATGGTGCCGAATCCGCCGTGGATGTCGCCGATCATGACGACCAGCGTCAGGGCGATGCCAAAGATGAGGACCATGCCCTGGATGAAGTCGGTGTAGAGGACGGCTTTCAGTCCGCCGGAATAGGAATAAATGATGGCGATGACGCCCATGACGACGATCAGGATATTGACATCGATGCCGGTCAGTTCTGCCAGGGCGATGGACGGCAGGTACATGATGATGGACATGCGGCCCAGCTGGTAGATGATGAACATGGCAGCCCCCAGGATGCGGAGGTTTTTGCTTTCAAAGCGCTTCTGCAGATAATGGTAGGCCGTGTCGATTTCCAGACGGCTGTAGATGGGCAGGAAGTACTTGATGGTCAGCGGGATGGCGATGAGCATGCCCAGCTGGGCCCACCAGAGGATCCACGATCCTTTATAGGAATTGCCCGGCAGGGACAAGAAGGAAATCGGGCTGAGAAGGGTGGCGAAGATGGAGACGCAGGTGACCCACCAGGGGATAGTGCCGTCGCCCTTGAAGAATTCCTTGCCTTTCATTTCCTTCTTGGAGAAATAGAGGCCGGCCAGCAGGACGCCTAACAGGTATAAGACTAAAACAACGGTATCGATCCAGGTAAATCCTTCGTGCATAGGGGTGTCCTCCTTTAAACTAGGTCCCGGATACAGAAAAAGCGCCAGATGTTTCCGGCGCTTATCTGCAATGGAAACGGGAGTGAGTGGAATCAGAACATTAGAAATATTTCTTATAGATTTCTTTGGCCCGTGCTACCATTTCCGGGGTATATTTCTTCATGGGTTCACGGCAGTAGCCTGCATCGACGCCGGCTTCCTGGAGGAGCAGCTTGATCGTGCCATAGAGGCCGTTGTCGAGGATGTCCGTAATGAGGTCGTTGGTGACGTGCTGTACTTCCAGTGCTTCCGTGATTTTCTGTGCTTTTGCCAGTTCAAAGATCTGACGGCCGCGGCGTCCATTGATGTTGTACGTAGAGCCGATGGCGCCATCGACGCCGAGGACCGTGGCCGGCAGGAGCATTTCGTCAAACCCGGCATAAATCAGTTTATCCGGGAAGGTCTTGCGTATGCGTTCCAGGAGATAGAAGTCAGCCTGGGTGAATTTGACGCCGACGATTTTCGGATTGGAGAAGAGTTCGCCGAACTGGCTCAGGCTCATATCAACGCCGGTCAGGAAGGGAATGGAATAGATGATCATGCGGTTATCGACGGCACCGATGATGGTGTTGTAATAGTTCTTGATTTCATCGAAGGTAAATTTATAATAGAACGGCGTGACGGCGCTGATGGCATCGTAGCCTAAGTCGGTGACGAATTTTGCCAGTTCGACCGATTCCTTCAGGTTGACCGAGCCGACCTGGGCGATGAGGGTCAGGGAATCTTTGGCTTCATCTTTGGCGATTTCAAAAATGCGTTTCTTTTCGTCCGTAGACAGCATGAAGTTTTCTCCCGTGCTGCCGCCTACATACAGGCCGTCCATGTGGTTGACGTCGATGTTGTAGCGGATAATCTGGCGCAGGCCTTTTTCATTGATATTTCCCTGTTCATCAAAGGAAACGAGCAGTGCGGAAAACAATCCTTTTAAATCTCTCTGTGACATAATGCATCCTCCTCGGTAGTGCGTGTAATATAGGTTTATATATGATTTACTTTAAAATATCGACAAATTTTTTGGCAATCAGCTGGGGACGGGTAATAGCCGAGCCGACGATGGCACCGTAGGCGCCGCATTCGTAGACCCGTCGGAGGTCTTCCGGCGTGTTGATGCGGCCTTCGGCAAAGACGGGGATGGAAAGCTGGCCGGCCATGCGGGCGACGAGGCCGTAGTCCGGGCCTTCGAAGGACGGCGTATAGGGCGTGTAGCCGGACATGGTGGTAGATACGCAGTCAAAGCCGATCTTTTCTGCGTTCAGGCCTTCGGCGTCGTTGGAGATATCGGCCAGGGCCAGGCGGCCTCCGGCGTGTATCTGGTCTACCAGATCGGCCAGTTTTTCATCTCCCGGGCGCTTGCGCAGCGTTGCGTCGAGGGCGATGATTTCACAGGACGTATCGAGCAGTTCGGCAATTTCCTGATGGGTCGGGGTGATGTAGATTTCTGAATCGTCAAAGTTCCGTTTGATGAGGCCGATGACCGGCAGTCCCGTCACTTTTTTGATTTCCCGGATATCGTCGGTGCTCTGGGCCCGGATACCGACGGCACCAGCCTGTTTGGCAGCCAGAGCCATGCGGCCCATGATGAATGAGCTGTGGAGCGGTTCGTCGGGCAGAGCCTGGCATGAAATGATGAGTTTTCCTTTAAATTGTTCCAGCATGTTGTTCCTCCTTGCTATGACAGTCCTATAGTGTCTGCTGAACAGATAGTTTATGAAATTTGTTACACCAGAAGTATAGCATCAGACTGTCAAAAATGCAATAATATTTCATATAAAAATATTCTAGCTATCAATTTATGAAATTTATTTTCTTTAAAATAAAAAGGTGATACAATAGAGATGACAAGTATGGGCCATATGATATACTGTAACAAGGTATGCAGATGACCCGTATCTGCCATAGTAATAGTATAGGAGTGAATGCGATGAAAGCGATTATAGATGGGATGATCGTCCTGCCCGATGCAATCGTAGGCGGACATATTTTGTTGTACGAAGGGGACACGATTGCCGATATCGTACCCCGTAAGGGATTTCACCTGGGCATGTGCACCGACCTCATTGATGCCAACGGCGGCTTTGTCGTGCCGGGTTTCATCAATGAACATATCCACGGCTGTGCCGGTGCCGACACAATGGATGAAAATGAGGAAGCCCTGGCGACGATTCAGTCGGTGCTGCCGAAGACGGGAGTGACGTCATTCCTTCCGACGACCATGACCTACGACCGGCCCCGCATCGAACGGGCCCTCGACCGTATCCGCAGGGCGAAGAAGAACCGCGGTGCCCGGATCCTGGGAGCCCATATGGAAGGACCGTTCATCAGTACGGCTTACAAAGGGGCCCAGAAGGAATCGAATATAGCCCGGGCTGATTTTTCCTGGATTGAACCGTATGAAGACGTGGTAAAAATCATCACCCTGGCACCGGAAACGCTAAAGGACAAGACGTTCCTGAAAGAGTGTGCCGATCATCATATCATCGTCTCCGTCGGCCACAGCGGCGCGACATATGAACAGGTCATGGACTGCATGGAAAAGTGCCAGTTCTACCACGTTACCCACATGTATAATGCCATGACGCCTCTCCACCACCGCCGGCCGGGCATCGTCGGGGCCGCCCTGCTGGACCCGAAAGCCCACTGCGAGCTCATCTGCGATAATCTCCACGTCCATCCGGCGGCACAGAAGCTGGTGTACCGCATGAAAGGCCGGGATGGTATTATCCTCATCACCGATTCGCTGCGGGCCTGCCTGCTTCCCGACGGAGAATCAGAACTGGGCGGCCAGAAAGTATTCGTGAAAAACGGCGAAGCCCGTCTGGAAGATGGCACCCTGGCCGGCAGTATTGCCGCTATGAATCAGGTCGTCCTGAATTTCCTGGTCAATAGTGGTGCCCCCCTTCCCGAAGCCGTGGCCATGGCGACAGTGAACCCTGCAAAGGATCTGGGCGTATACGACCGGATCGGGTCTCTGGAAAAGGGCAAACTGGCCGATATAGCGATTCTGGATAGTACGGATTTCCACGTCAAACAGACGCTGGTAGGTGGCGAACTAGTATACAATGAAGAACAAGAACAGGCACAGTAAATTCATATATAGTATCATCGTCTTACTCGTCATAGTAGTCCTAGGAGCTGCCGCATGGATTTGGCAGAGCCGTTCCCGTACGGATGGAACGGCGGCAGCGTCGGGCCGGACGGGGACTGTATCGACTCTGGATGGACAGGCAAGGGACAAGGTCCGGTCCATGAGCCCCCAGCAGCGGGTGGGACAGCTCATGATGATCGGTATCCAGGGGACGACGGTCGATCAGGATGCGGCCTACCAGATCGCCCAGTACCACATGGGAAATGTCATCCTCTTTGACCGCAATATGCAGTCGACGCAGCAGGTAAAAGACCTGAATGCGGCCCTGGCACGGCAGATACGCCGGCAGAGCCAGGATATACCTCCCTTTATTGCCGTCGATCAGGAAGGAGGATTTGTCCTGCGCATGCGCGAGGCCTTTCCCCGCGTGCCCAGTGAACAGCAGCTGGGAGAAAATGACGACCCCGCAGCGGCCCGGACATGGGCCCTGACGACGGGGAAAAAGCTGAAGGAACTGGGATTTAATCTGAATTTTGCCCCCGTCGTCGATCTCGGTTCTGCGTCAGAACGGTCGTACAGCAGCGATCCTGCCGTCGTCACCTCCTTTGCCCTGCAGGCTGTACAAGGCTATGAAGAGGCGAAGATCTGGTGTTCTCTCAAACACTTTCCCGGTATCGGAAAGGTCCGGACCGATCCCCATCTCGACGGAGACCAGGTCGCTGCCAGCCGGGAAGAACTGTTGGCAGCTGATATGAAGCCTTTTTCTGACCTCATCAGACAGGTACCCCACGATAAGATGTTCATCATGGTGTCCAACGTCACCTTTCCGGCCCTCGATCCACAACTTCCGGCCTGTGTATCCCAGCCGGTCATGACGGGCCTGCTGCGCCAGCAGTTCGGCTATGAAGGCCTCATCCTGTCTGATGACATGGAAATGGGAGCTATGGCCAAACACTATGCCTTCTCCGACATGGGCGTCATGGCCATCCGGGCCGGTGCCGACATCGTCCTCGTCTGCCACGACTATGGACATGAACAGGAAACCTATACCGGCCTGTTGAAAGCCTATGAAAACGACGAATCGTTCCGCAAGCTCGTCGATGAAAAAGTGACGCGCATTGTCCGCACCAAACTGGCCGGTCAGGCTGCCGGATACCTGTAATTCCCAGACTGTACAGGCTGACAGACAATACGATATATGAGAAACGGTACCATGGAGTGGCTGCCCCGGCGGCCGCTCTGTTTTTTTGCCGCCGCGGGATAATTGACAGAAATTATACAGAAAAATGACATGACTTATAACATAGACCTCGTATAATGACCATGCGATACATAAGAAACAGTAAAGCCAGGTCATGCTGCAAGAGCGCATGAAATCAGGAGGTCATGGTATGAAAAAGACATGGTTAAAACGTGCAATTCTTTCGATGATGGTCTGCGGTTCTGCTTTCGGGATCATTCCCGGCGTGCAGGCGGCAAACGTACGCATTCTGCCCGTAGATAACGCCAAATTTCTGGCAGGGGCCAAGTTTGATTTTGATGTAGAAGTCAGTCAGGCTAAAAACCTGAAAAACGTGGACATCACCATCAACAACCAGCCGGCAGATAAATTCTTCGGAAAAGATCTGAAGGCGGCGAATCTGGACAACGGGGTTATTTCCTATCGTGTAAACAACGTGGATTTCCCCAAAGCCGGAAACTACACGGTACAGGCTTCGGCAACGGATGATACGGGCCGTAATGTCAGCAATGCCCGCTATACGGTCGTTCAGGAAAAGGCCCAGAAACAGGCTAAAAATGTCATCCTCTTTGTCGGTGACGGCATGTCGCTGCAGGCCCGTGAAATGGCACGTATTATCTCCAAAGGCATGACCAATGGGAAATATAATGACTTGCTGGCCATGGAAAAAATGCCGCATAACTGCCTGATTACGACGAGCGGCTACGATTCCCTGACGACAGACAGTGCCAACTCGGCATCGGCTTATGCGACGGGACATAAATCGGTAGTCAATGCCATGGGTGTCTATGAAGATTCGACAAAAGATCCCTTCGACGATCCCCGTGTGGAAAATATCAGTGAAATCGTAAAACGCAGCCGTGGCATGTCCGTCGGCATCATTACCCAGGCTGAATCGACCGATGCTACGCCGGCTGCCATGGTCGGCCATACGCGGCGCCGGGCCAACCAGGACTACCTGGCTTCAGAATATCTGGAAGATTACCATCGCCCGGATGTCATCATGGGTGGCGGTTCCAGCCGGTATATCCCACAGACGGAAAAAGGATCGAAACGTCACGATAACCAGAATGTCATCCAGGAATTCAAAGATAAGGGCTATACTTTCGTCACGACATCGAAAGAAATGATGGCAGCGCCTTCCAACAAACCGCTCCTGGGATTATTCAAGCCGGGAACGATGAATGTCTATATCGATCGGGAAATGCTTAAAAATCCTGAAGTATTAGGGAAATATACGGATCAGCCAAATCTGGTCAATATGACGAAAAAGTCTCTCGACATCCTCAGTCAGAATCCGAAAGGTTTCTTCGCCATGATCGAAGGCGCATCGATTGATAAACAACTCCACGCCATGGACTGGCAGCGTGCCACGTACGATACGATTGAATTTGATAAGGCCATCGAATATGCCCAGAAATGGAATAAAGAACATGGTAATAATACGCTGATCATCGTCGTAGCCGACCATGCCCACGGCGCATCCATCACCGGTACCTATCATGAACGGGATGGAAAGAAAGGTCTGGCGGCCGTCCGCACCTATGCCGATTCTATCTTCCCGACATTCAAGGATGCTGACCACGATGGATTCCCGGACAATCCCGATCCCGATGTAACCCTGGCCGTCCAGTATGCCAACCATCCGGCTTATTATGAAAATTTCCACTTCCAGCAGAAACCGACGGCGCCGACGATTACGGAAAAAGTCACCAAGCAGGAAGCTCAGCAGATTGGTGACAAGACGGAATACCATCAGGTATCGACAGTCGTTGCCAAAGCTAACCCGGCCCGTCATCATGACGGTGATCCCGTCGAACTCATCCCGGCCAATATTCCCGATACCATCGGCGATGAATGCCATGCAGCCGACGATGTGCCGCTGAATGCAGAAGGCCCCGGCTCGGAATACTTTAACGGTGTCATGGATAATACGGAAGTCTTCTTCGGTATTATGCGTGCCCTGGGCATTGATGCCACAAAAAATGTGAAATAATCGTCCCCTTATATCGACAAGATAAAAACGACGGCCCCATGAAGTACGAATGGCTTCATAGGGTCGTCGTTTCTGTAGGGAGGATTTCCGGCTTTTTAGGTGAATAAACATACAAACAGCGTAAAACGATTAACCATAACCTATGAGAATAGAAAATAGAAAACATGATAAACAATCAGAATAATAATCCTTGACAGGGAGAGAAAACGCCTTATAATGTTGCCATGCAAGTCAAACAGACATGCAGACCAATACAACAACCCATATATACGATGAGCGAGAGCAAAAAGTGTGGCGTCTACTTTATCAGAGAGTCCGTGGCTGGTGTGAACGGATAAAGCCGTCAGGCGAATATATCACTCGTGAGTACTTTTCCTGAATTAAGTAAGGGAAAGCGGATATCCCGTTATCGATACACCAAAGTATAATACAGGGTGGTACCGCGTACAGACGCCCCTGTTTCGGCCGGAACCGGTGGAAACAGGGGGTGTTTTTTATATGGGAATAAGAAGAGGAGAGTGGAGTAATCATGAAACACACATTGTTAAAACAAATCGTTGTTGCGGGACTGGCTGTCATGACGGCCGTATCCATCGCCGGCTGTGGGGGCAGCAAAGACGGGGACAGTAACGGTAAATCAGCCAAAATCGGATTTATCACGGCCTATACCGGTCCGGGTGCTGCTTATGGACAGGCCATGAAAGAAGGGGTGGATCTGGCTGTAGAAGAAATCAATAAAGATCCTAATACGAAAGTAAAGATAGACCTTAAGACCTACGATACTAAGCTGGATAAGACAGAAGCCATCAATGCGACGAAGAAAGCCATCGAACAGGACAAGGTCCTGGCTATCGAAGGACCTATGACGACCGGTGAAATTATGGCATCCGGCCCGATTGCCCAACAGGACAAGGTCGTCTGCTTTACTACCGGTGGGACCGGACCGGATGTCACCAACATTGGCGATTATATTTTCCGCAACGCCATCCCGGGCAAACTGGCTATTCCCCAGACGGTAAAGAAAGCACAGCAGAAATTGGGCTTCAAGAAAGTGGCTCTGTTATATTCCAACAATAACGACCAGATGGTTGGCGAAAGCAAGATTTATCAGCAGGTCTTTGCCGATGACGGTATCGAAGTCGTCGATACGGAAACCTTTGCCGATAAAGATACGGATTTCTCGGCACAGCTGACAAAAATCCAGGCCGCCAATCCTGATGTCATCGCCGTGGCAGGCCTCTATCAGGAAGGCGCTCTCATTGCTAAGAAAGCCCGTGAAATGGGGATGAACCAGCCGATTATCGGCAACAACGGATTCAACAGTCCGGAATATATCAAACAGGCTGGTGCCGCTGCCGATGGTACGATGGTAGCTACGCCGTGGAACCCGGAACGGCAGAGCGAAAAAGCTCAGAATTTCCGTAAAGCCTTCGTTGCTAAATACGGACATGAACCGGATCAGTTTGCTGCCCAGGCTTATGATGCCATGTACATTATCCACGAAGCCGTCGAAAAATCGGGTACGACGACAAACCGCAAGAAGTTCCGTGATGCTCTGGCCCAGATTACGAACTTTGAAGGTGCAACTGGAGTATTTTCTTTTGATGATCACCGTGATCCGTCTATGGATCTTGACGTACTGGTCATCAAAGACGGGAAATGGACACCGTTACAGTAATCGTTCTTTGTTTTTGCAGATAGAGGGGTATATATCGTGTTTTTTCAGCAGCTTATTAATGGGTTGAATCTTGGCAGCGCCTATGCTGTCATTGCCATTGGCTATACGCTGGTTTTCGGGGTGTTGAATATCATCAATATGGCCCATGGCGAAATCTTCATGTTCGGCGCCTTTATCGGCCTGATGCTGGTAACGGCCGCCGGAGCCAATATATTCGTGGCTCTCATCGGTGCCATGCTGGGCGGTGCGGTCTTGGGATTTCTGCTGGAATACCTGGCACTGCGCCCCTTGCGCCGCCGCAAGGTAACGCACTTGGCACCGCTTATCAGTACGATCGGCGTATCGATTTTCCTGGAAAGTCTGGCCCTCAAGATCTGGGGGCCCCAGACCCAGTCTTTTCCGCCTCAGTTTGAAGGGGCACTCATGGATGCCGGCCTCTTCAAGGTTTCCATGATTCAGATTGTCGGTTTCGGGACGGCTATCGTTCTGATGGTGCTGCTGACGCTCTTGTTGGATAAGACGAAAATCGGCAAGGCCGTCAAGGCGACGTCGGAAAATATCGAAACGGCAGGCCTTCTGGGCATTAACACCAGCCGCATCATCACCTTCACGGTCATGCTGGCTTCGTCCCTGGGTGCGGCCGCCGGCGTCCTGGTCGGTCTTTCCTTCAATGCCATCGAACCGACTATGGGCATGACTATGGGCTTTAAAGGCCTGGCTGTTCTCATCATGGGCGGCCTGGGAAACATCCGTGGCGCCATGATGGGCGGCTTTATCCTGGGCATTGCCGAAGTATTCAGTGTCGCCTATGGCGCGTCGTCCTATCGCGATGCCGTCGCTTTCGGCATCATCATCCTCATCTTGTTCTTCCGGCCTGAAGGGCTCTTTTCCAAAGCCGGCAAAGGAGGCAGACCATAATGGATGAAATATTGAATGGGTATGTCCTGCAAGTCGTCGTGTTTTCCTGCATTAATATTATTTTGTCATTGTCTGTATACATGACATTATGTACAGGCCAGATGTCTCTGGGCAATGCCGGATTCATGAGCGTCGGTGCTTATACGTCAGCCATCCTGACCATGCAGGCCGGACTTCCTATGCCGGCTGCCATCGTTCTCGGTGGTATTATGGCCACTGCGGTTGCTCTCGTCGTCGGTATCCCGACGACAAGGCTGCGCGGTATGTATCTGGCTATCGCTACATTGGGATTCGGTGAAGTCGTCCGCGTCCTGGCCTTGAATCTGAAAATCACCAATGGCGCCCTGGGCCTTTCGGGGATTCCTTCTATGGCCAATACCTTGGGTGACCTGGCCAGCGATTTCCTCGATGTCCTCGATATAGATAGCCAGACCGGTGGACAGCTCCTCATGTGCCTCGTCCTGATAATTGTCGTTGTGGCGATCCTCTGGTTCTGGCACCGGCTGGAAGAATCCCGCATAGGCCGGGCCTTTGCTGCTATCAAAGCAGATGAACACGCAGCGGAACTTTCAGGCATCCCTATTGTATATTATAAGATGATGTCCTTTTTATTCAGCGCATTCTTTGCCGGTGTTGCCGGGGCACTCTTTGCCCATACGGCTAATTTCATCAGCCCGACCGATTTCTCCTGGCATAAAGTCGTCGATGCCTTATTGTACTGTGTATTCGGCGGCAGCAATGTCATGTGGGGCTCGCCTCTGGGCGCAGTCATCCTGACCGTGCTGCCGGAATTGCTGCGCGACCTGGCAGAATATCGGGATATGCTCTACGGCATCATGCTGGTGGCGCTCATGGCCTTCCGTCCCGATGGCATCCTGTCCTATGATGTCCTGAAAAAACTGCACCGCCGGCGGCCGGTCCGGGCTGTGCAGGAAACGGCGAAAGAAGGTGACCGGTAATGCTCCTGGAATTACAACATGTCGTCAAGCGATTTGGCGGGGTCACGGCGTCTTCCGATATTTCCTTTTCCGTGGAAGAAGGCCAGATTTACGGCATTATCGGACCCAATGGTGCCGGCAAGACGACCCTGTTCAATCTGATTACCGGCGTATATCAGGTATCGGAAGGAGATATCCTCTTTCAGGGAACGTCCATTGAAGGAAAGAAACCTCATGAAATCACCTCTCTGGGCATTGCCCGGACGTTCCAGAACATTCGCCTCTTTCCACAGATGACGGTCCTGGAAAACTGCCTCGTCGGTTGTCACACTCAGCTTCATTCCGGTATCTGGTCCAGTGTATTTCATACGAAAGGCCAGAGACAGGAAGAAAGGAAAGCACAGCGGCAGGCCATGGATTTCCTGAAGTTCGTCGGCCTCGATCAGGACGCCGATACGATTGCATCCAGCCTGCCTTATGGCAAGCAGCGCAAACTGGAAATAGCCCGGGCCATGTCTACTCATCCCAAACTGCTGCTCCTCGACGAACCGGCTGCCGGCATGAATGACAGCGAAACGGCGGCACTGGGGACACTCATCCGGGGACTGCGCGATACGTATCACGTGAGCATCCTGCTCATTGAACATGACATGAATCTTATGATGGATTTGTGCGACCGCCTGGTGGTCATTAATTTTGGCAAAAAATTGGCCGAAGGGACCCCGACGGAAATCCAGAATAATCCGGCTGTCATCGAAGCCTATCTGGGAAAGGAGGATGAAGAGTAATGCTCCTGGAATTACAAAACATTGTAGCCGGGTACGGCAGCATCATGGCCCTCAAAGGCATCAGCCTGTCCGTACCGGAAGGCAGTATCGTTTCCCTTATCGGTGCCAATGGCGCCGGAAAATCGACGACCATGAAAACTATCATGGGACTGGTATCTCCCAGAGACGGGGAAATCCGTTTCAAAGGGGAACCCCTTGCCGGGACGAAACCCTATCAGGTCGTCCACGAAGGCATATCCCTGGTGCCGGAAGGCCGGCAGATCCTGCAGAACATGAGCGTCGAAGAAAATCTGTACCTTGGCGCCTACCAGCGCAGTGATAGAGGGGGTATTGCCGCAGACCTGAAAAAAGTCTATGACCGCTTTCCCCGGCTGGAAGAACGGAAAAAGCAGTTCGGCGGAACGCTGTCCGGCGGTGAACAGCAGATGCTGGCTATTGGCCGTGCCGTTATGGCCCGGCCGGAACTGCTCCTTCTGGACGAACCGTCTATGGGGCTGGCTCCCATCGTCGTACAGGAAATCTTTGACGTCATCAAAGATATCAATGGAAGCGGCACGACGATTCTCCTGGTTGAACAGAATGCCAAAAAGGCCCTGCAGATTGCCGATTACGCTTATGTCATGGAAACAGGGCATATCGTTCTGAAGGGAAAGGCATCGGAAGTAGCTGCCAATCCTCAGGTCACGGCGGCGTATCTGGGCGGCAAAAAATAATATCGGCTGTTTCACTGATGGCACTGCGCTGGAAGGGCAGATACTCCCTTCCAGCGCAAAAAGGCTGCCGCAAAATGACTTACAAGCTCATTTTGCGGCAGCCTTTGGTTGTCTTATCGTAAATGGGACTTTTATTTACCCAGTACGCCTTCGAGGAAGGCAGCCGTATCGGACAGATAATCGGCCTGGTAGCTTTCGATATCGCCCTTATCGCAGTGCGCGGCAAAGGCTGGATCGATCGGCAGTTTGGCCGTATGGCTGATGCCATACTTCTGAGCCGATTCATCGACGCGGCTCGGGCCGTAGATTTCTACTTTTTCATGGCAGTTCGGGCATTCGAAGTAGCTCATGTTTTCGATGAGGCCAAGGACGGGAATGTGCATCAGTTCGGACATCTTCAGAGCCTTTTCGACGATGAGAGAAACCAGTTCCTGCGGGGAAGTGACGACGAGGATGCCATCGACGGGCAGGCTCTGGAATACGGTAAGGGGAACATCGCCCGTTCCCGGAGGCATATCGACGAACATGTAGTCGATGTCGCCCCAGAGCACGTCGGTCCAGAACTGTTTGACTGCTCCGGAAATGACCGGTCCTCTCCAGACGACGGGCGAGGCCGTATCTTCCAGAAGGACGTTCATGGACATGACTTCAATGCCGCCTTTGGTGACGACAGGATTGATGCCGGCTTCGCTGCCTGTAGCACGATCGGTGATGCCGAATACTTTCGGAATGGAAGGGCCGGTAATATCGGCATCGAGGATTGCCGTTTTAAAGCCACGGCGGTGCATCTGTACGGCCATGAGCGACGTGACCAGGGATTTACCGACGCCGCCTTTGCCGCTGACGACGGCGATGACGTGTTTGACATGGGTGCCTTCATGAGGCTTTGCCAGAAGGCTCTGTGGTTCCGTACGGCTTTCACAGTTGCTGGCGCAGCTGGAACAGTCGTGATTACAGTTTTCACTCATTGTGTATCATTCTCCTTTTGTGGGATCGTATCCCGTTTTTCGCGGACGGCCCGGCAGAATGGATTGCAGCACGAACCGGCGCGTTCACAAACCTGGATTTTACCGCCCTGGATGAGCAGGCGTCTGCCGTATACCAGTGCCAAAGCTACTTTATGACGGGCCGATTCATAGATTCCCGTTACAGTCGTGCGGCCTACATCCATCTGTACAGCAGCCTGTTCCTGTGTCAGACCGACCAGATCCATGAGGCGGATGACTTCATATTCATCGACAGTCATTACGATAGTATCACAATCATTTTGCTTTCCGTCGGGAGTAAACGATTCCTGACGAGGCAGAGAACAGACACGGCGGCAGCGTTGGGGACGCGGCATAAATACTCCTCCTTTCACCATGACGATACAGGGCATGGGCTGTACCATGCCCTGTTCCTATTATACTGGTGATGATGACATATGTCAAAACATAGATATATTATATATAGATATAAAGAAACACGATGACGCAAAAAGCAGACCGCCGGAAAGACGGTCTGGCATAATCAGATAATATCGATATGGCAACGCTTCATGGCGCGCAGGGCTTCGGCGTGGCTTTCCGGTGTAACGCCGGCACAGCAGTCACTCCGGACGGCGATTTCCTTTTCCGGGAAATAGGCTTTTAGGAGCATGGCATTGGATATGACGCAGATATCCGTGCAGAGCCCCATGAGGACCAGGCGATCGTATGGTGCCGCTTCTTCGACGAGCTGGGTGCAGCCGAAAGTCGGTTTTTCCAGGACCGGTGCCATGAGCGTGTACGGCAGAAGGTCCCGGCAGATCTGCCAGCCGTGGGTATCGCGGATGCAATGGGGAACGGGGAGTTTACGTCCTTCCTGCGTATCCATATAGTCTTCGCCATGTGTATCCTGGGTGAAGATGAAATCCGTCTGGTGCGTTTCGTCTTTTTTGGCAGCCTGAAGAAGGGCTTCGATGCGCGGTATGATGAGCGGTGCTTCTTTCGTACCCAGGGCCCCGTCGATGAAATCATTCTGCATATCGATGATAATATAAGCTTGTTTCATGAATAGGACATCCTTTCTACTGCATTGTCTGACGCAGCTTCTGCACGTATGCCGGCACATCATCACAGGTCATGAGTCCGGTCATGACGCAGACGCCGGCGATGGGGATACCGGCCAGCTGTGGCAGCGTTTCCGGTGTTATACCGCCCAGAGCATAGACCGGAACGTGTACGGCACTGGTAATATTGCGCAGTTCCTGGAGGCCGATAGGCGGCTGGGCCGGCTTGCACGGCGTGGGCAGCACGTGGCTGGCGATGATGTAATGGGCTCCCAGTTCTTCGGCCAGACGGGCTTCTTCCGCGCTGTGTACAGAAACTCCCAGGCTGGTCATATAATAGGTAATCGCCGTGTGGGACTGCAAATAGTCTAGCGAACATTGGAAACGGGGGATGTGGAGTTTGACACCGACGCGGCCAAAGTAACTGAGGATACACTGTTTCTGATGCAGATTACAGAGCCGCTGCATTTTTTTGGCATAATTTGTGTATTCTTCTTCGTCGAGATTTTTTTCGCGCAAAATAATGCTGTCGATATCAGAAGCTGCTACTTGTTCCATATGATCCCAGTAATTTTGTTTGCATAGCGCACGGTTTGTTACAGCAATCAATTTCAACACAATATATCACCCTTGTCTTTTAACGTTATCTCAACTGTTAACAATATATATCATTATACATTTATTTCTCTTAACTATCAATAAATTCTCAGCTATATTATGACGATAAGGCATAAAAAAAGGAAAAAATCGTTGCTGAATTACGATAAATTAATGCATTTATGGAATAAACATCCATTCATACCAAAATGAAATACAAGGAATAAACTTTATTTTTTTGCATAATCATTATATAATAAGTATATATAATATGCGACAATATGCGACGGCAACATGAGTAAAGACGCATTACTTTTTCACCGGACCCCCTGGAGGACGGGTGATGGCGGACGGAAGGTGGCAGTATGTTAACAAATTCAGAATGGCTGGGAATCAACGAATTATCCCTGCTGATCCACGGTACGGATACGATCCGGGACATGCAGCGGTATTTTTTGGAGGCATTGCGGAATATCGTACCGTTTGAACGGGCCGCTTTTTTTCTGTTTCATGAGGAAACGGGCGGTCATCTGGTGTTGCAGTCTCCTTTCTGTATCCACATGAATCCGGAGATTGTCAAGGCTTATGGCCGGTTGATCAATACGAACGGCATTTGCCGCCGCGTCATCAGCCTGCGCCGCACCATGGCCTATCGCAGCAGTGACCTGGTCACGCCGGATGAAGAGGTGACAGACTCGGTGACAGAAGTCCGGAAATCATTTCTTCTCCCCAATGAAGTCAGCTTTTATAGCGGCATCGTCCTGGCCGATGATCGGAAACTGCTGGGAGAAGTCGTCCTCTACCGGACGGACCGGCAGAGGGATTTTACCGATAACGAAATGGAAATACTGGACCGGCTGAAAGATCATCTGGCTATCCGCTTGCGCAGGGAACGGAAGGAATGCCAGGTGCAGCAGCACGAAAAAGATCAGGAAGAAAGCCAACTGATAGCTATGGGGCTGACTCCACGGGAAAGTGAGATTGCCAGCCTGGTCATGAAGCAGTATTCGACGGAAGATATCAGCCGTCATCTGGTCATCAGCCAGTATACAACAAAAAAACATCTGCACCATATTTTTGCCAAGCTGGGCGTCAGCAGCCGCCTGCAGCTTATGGAAGCCATACGGACGTGGGAACGGGCCCGGGAATAAGTACATAGGGAATCAGCCTCTGCACGGTAGATATCGTGCAGAGTTTTTTTATGATACAGCGTGCAGCCCGGGGAGGACGAAAGTGGCAGGAAAACGATGCGGAGAGGGTGTGCGTGGAGTATAAAAGGAGTATAAAAGGAGTATGTTTTATCCGATGTACTCCTAAAATACTACTATAAATACGCCGCGTGATGCATATATTTTTTTGCCTTTTACCAATATAATTAAGATAACAAAAAGGCAATTGACGATTCCGGAAAAGTCATACAGCCAGTTGATTTCTGTACTTAGGGAAGGAGATTATATCATGTCAAGAGGAACGGCTACGACGTATATGCATACGGGAACAGGAGAAATGTGCTATGAAATGAACAAGGCACTGACCGTACCGGAAACTTTTCCTATTTATTTGTCATCGGCCTATATATTTGATTCTATTGAACCGATGGATAAAATCTGTGATGAAGGGGCACCGGGCTACGCCTATTTCCGTCTGGGAAACCCTAATTCTGATGCGGCATCGCGTATTCTGGCAGCGGGCGATGGAACGGAAACGGGCCTGGTCTTTTCTTCCGGCATGGCGGCTATCACCACATCGCTTCTGGCCGTGCTCAGACCGGGAGACCATGTACTGGCTTCTCCTGTGCTGTACGGGGAAACGTTCTATTTCTTAAAACATGAACTTTCCAAGTGGGGCGTCGAAACGACGTTCATCGATTTCGATACACAGAAACCGGAAGACTACATCAAGCCCAATACGAAAGTTATTTACGGGGAAACCATTGCCAATCCGCTCATGTCCGTCCCGGATCTGGGGCATCTGGCAGACGTGGCCCATGACAACGGCGCCTTGCTCTTTATCGACAACACTTTTGCTACGTCCATCGTGGCCAAGCCGGCAAAATTCGGCGCCGACCTCGTTTTGTACAGCGCGACGAAATACCTGGGCGGCCATGACGATATCGTAGGCGGCGCGGCGCTGGGATCGAAAAAACTGATCGATACGATCCGCTTCTATCTCGGCCTGTACGGCGGCAATCTGGGTGCGACGGAATCGTGGCTCCTGGCACGCAGTCTGCGGACACTGCCGCTGCGCGTCCAGAAGATGAGCCAGAACGGCCTGGCTCTGGCAAAGTTCTTTGAACACCATCCGAAAGTAGAAAAAGTCTATTATCCGGGCCTGGATTCGTCTCCCAGCAAGGCTTTGGCAGACAAGCAGTTTGAAGGCAATGGATACGGCGGCATGCTCAGCGTCAATTTCAAAGGCGGAATGGAACTGATCGACAAACTCATTGCCAATCTGAAACTGGTCCATTTCGTACCGACTCTGGCCGGTACGTGCACGACTCTGACCTATCCGCCGAAAGCATCCCACCGTGACCTTTCGGCCGATGAACTGGCGGCAATTGGCATCACGTACGGCCAGATCCGCCTGTCTTCCGGACTGGAAGACACAGACGATTTGCTGAACGATTTCGATCAGGCTCTGGAAAAATTATAAGTTCTGTTTTGTGGTACGGCATCCGGCCCGGACGGGCTGCGGGACTGAAGGGCCGGGTGCGGCTTATAAGGAGGTATGTATGATGAGTGGCAATTCTTCTCCCGGTAATGGCAGTATCAAGATTCTCGATATTTTTATCCTCGGTTTTGCTTTCTTCGCTACCTACTTTGGGGCAGGCAACCTGATTTTCCCGCCCCAGCTGGGCCTCAATAGCGGGTCTGCCGTATTTGCCGGCCTGTCGGGCCTGACGCTTTCCGGTATTTTCCTTCCTATTTTTACGTTGGTTGTCATTGGTCTGAACGGCGATGTCCATGCTATCACCGATCACGTCGGCAAGTATACGTACAATGTCCTGCTGGCGGCGCTGATGTTTGTGTGCACCTTCGTTTCCATTCCCCGGACCTGTGCTACGGCTATCCAGCTCGGCGTACAGGGCAATGTGCCGGGGGCGCCGTTCATTCCACTGGTCATCATATATTTCATCATATGTTTCTTCTTTGTCAAAGATAAGAATAACGTCATGGACCGCATGGGCCGGTATCTGACGCCGCTTCTGGCACTCATCCTGGTCGTCGTTTCCATCATGGGTATCGTCCATCCTCTGGGAACGCCGATTGAACCACAGGTAGCCAAACCGTTCGTCAATGCCTTCCTGGGTGGATATAATACAGGCGATGTCCTGGTCAGCTTTATCATGGCAGCCGTATTCATCAGCTCTATCAAGGGCAAAGGCTACACGACCATTGCCCAGCGCAATAAAGTCCTCATTTATTGCGGCATCGTCGCCTTCGTCCTGCTCCTCATCATTTACGGGTCGCTGTTGTATATGGGCGCCTGTGTCAGCGGTGACTATCCGCAGTCTATCGGCCGGGCAGAACTGCTCGTCGCCATCATCCAGCGCGTCGGCACGTGGGTCATGGTCCCCATGGGTATCGCCGTCGTACTGGCCTGCCTGACTACGGCTATCGGCCAGGTAGCGGCTGTTGCGGAATTTACCAGCACCATGACCGGCAAAGTCAGTTATAAGAAAGTTGCTATCGTATGCAGCATCCTTTCGGCTCTTACGGCTCTCCTTGGCGTCGATGGCATCGTCACCTACGTCGGCTGGATTTTCGGCGTATGCTATCCGCCGTGCCTGGCACTGCTTGTCCTGGGCGTATTGGTCAAAGTCGTGCCGAATGACGGGGCCTATAAGGGATCGGTATATCTGGTTACTATTTATGCGCTGATAGAATCACTGCCGGGCCTGTCCGGTCTTGGCTTTGCCAAAGCTATCGTGGCAGCAACGCCGCTTTCGACCTTTGGCTTCGGCTGGATTACGCCGTTTATCATCGGCTTTGTCGCAGGAGCTTTGATTTATAAAGCGACGGGACATGGTAAAGCCGCTGTAAGGACAGTGGGAGAATAAGTAATATGAAGAGGGGGATATGAACATGAGTTTAAGTGTATTGCGCCATCCTGATTTTGACAGGACAAAATACGGATCGTCTACGGTCAACATTCATGCCGGTGAACCGCGGGATGCCTACGGTGCCTTAGTGCCACCGATTTATCAGACTTCGACCTTTTATTTCGACTCGACAGATGATGCGGTCAAAGCCTGTGACGATTATGCCGAAAGTTTTGCCTACAGCCGTATTACCAATCCCAGCAACGATTATTTTGAAAAAAAGATAGCCGCTGCCGAACATGGACTCGGTGCCGTGGCATATGCATCGGGGATGGGTGCCGTGGCAGGGGCCATCTTCATGAGTGTACGCGCCGGTGACCATGCGCTGTTCTGCAAGGCCAAGTATTCCGGTACAGAAGATATTACCCGTGATTTCCTGCCCCGGTTCGGCGTCGAAGTGGGGGACTTTGATCCGCAGGATCTGGAAACGTTGAAGGATGGCATCAAAGACAATACGAAACTCATTTACGTCGAATCGCCGGCAAACCCGACCATGGTCATGGCTGATATTGCGGCTATTTCGGCCATCGCTCATGAACACGGCATCAAAGTCGGTGTTGATAACACCTTTGCCACGCCGTACAACACGAATCCTCTCGACCTGGGCGCCGACTGGGTCGTACAGAGCGTGACCAAGTACATCGGCGGGCACGGCGATCTTCTGGGAGGAGCCATCATCTCCAATGATGAAGGATTCCTGCGCGACTGCCGCCTCGGTACGCTCATGCATTTTGGTGCCGTCATGGCACCGCAAATCGCCTTTCTGGCCACGCGGGGACTCAAGACGCTGGCCGTGCGTATGAAACAATATAATACCAATGCGCTTCAGATTGCGCAGTATCTGGAACAGCACCCGAAAATTGACATCGTCCGCTATCCCTTCCTGCCATCTAATCCGCAGTATGAACTGGCGAAACGGCAGATGCGCGGTGGTGGAGGCATGCTGAGCTTTGATGTCAAAGGCGGACTGGAAGCGGGCAAGACGTTCATCAACCATCTTAAATTGTGTACGCTGGCCGTCAGCCTGGGCGATACGGAAACACTGGTAGAACAGGCCGCCGCCATGACCCACACCATGATTCCCAGAGAAGTACGGGAAGCGGCCGGCATTACGGACGGCATGATACGCATGTCAGTCGGTTTGGAAGACCCGGAAGACATCATCGCCGATCTGGACCAGGCTCTGGCTGTGGTCTGACCGGGACGGATATCGGCGGGATTACATTATTTTATCCAGGCGTACATGAGGCTGCAACGACAGGACCTATTCGGTTCATGCTGTTGCAGCCTCTTTAGTATATTTTCTATTACCTTTATTTAATTTATTCTTAAAATATATAAAGCCAACGGATATTTACTGAGAGAAGCATAGGAAAACATGCAAAAAAGGATTGCCGCACCATGATGTGTGACAATCCTTTTTTGCTGTCCTGCCAGGTGGATAGGGCTGGCAGGGCCATTGGATATGTTTAGTATATAGCAAAACGCCGGCCGGATATTCCGGCGTCTGCAAACGGTGTTATAAGTAAATGTATTCGCTCGTAATCGGCTGGAGCCCCATGCCTTTAATGGCGGCGTACATTTCATCGAAGGGACGGTTATCCGTGATTTCAAACTGTTCATCGCCTTTTTCGCTGCCGTCATCTTCCAGATGGCCGCCGATGCCGACACAGACGCTGGCCGATACTTTGGTAGCGGCGATTTTCATGATGGCGTTGCGGTATTTGGCGCTTTCCCGGCTGGAAACGACGATGGAGGCATAAGGCAGGAACAGGCGGTAGGCACAGATGATCTGGGTCAGTTTCCGTTCGTCTACGTCCTTCGGATTGATTTTATCGTTGTTGATGATCGGGCACAGGCGCGGGCAGGAAAGGGAAATTTCCGCATGGGGATATTTCCTCTGCATCAGATAGGCATGCATGCCCGTTGCCACGGCGTCTTTCTGATAGTCGTCGAGACCTAAGAGGGCAGCGAAGCCGACGCCGCGCATGCCGCCGAGGATAGCCCGTTCCTGGGAATAGAAACGGTATGGGAAAATACGCTTGTTGCCTGCCAGGTGCAGTGTTTCGTACTTATCGGAATTGTACGTTTCCTGGAAGACCGTGACGTAATCGGCGCCGCATTCGTGGAGGTATTTGTAATCATCGGAATTGACCGGGTAGATTTCCATGTTGATGGCACGGAAATACTGACGGGCGATTTTCACGGCATTGCCGATGTATTTGATGTCGCTCATCTTGGGGCTTTCTCCAGTGAGCATGATGACTTCTTCAATGCCGGCATCGGCGATGTTTTTGCATTCCCGGTGCAGTTCTTCGTCAGACAGGCGGGCCCGCTTGATTTTGTTATGGGAATTGAAGCCGCAGTAGATACAGTAGTTGTCGCAGTAGTTGGCAAAATAAATCGGCGTGATGACAGAAATGTTATTGCCAAAATGGCGGCGCGTGACGATATGGGCTTTCTGGGCCATTTCTTCCAGGTAGGGAGCAGCGGCCGTAGAGAGAAGTGCCATGAAATCATGCGGATCGAGGCGCATCTTGCTGAGGGCCAGTTCGACGTCTTTGCCGGTAAAATCTTCATTGCGGAAGGCATCGTGGTATTTTAAGACCTGGCTGAGCATGTCCGAATCGAGCACTTCCATGCCGGGCAGATATTTCATATGATCAATACGTTTCTGTTCCATGAAAAAGCCCCCTTAGTCGCCTAAAAATCCTGTGAGCGGATCAGAAGCCGAAGCCGTTTCCCGTACACGGCCCATACCAGCCAGATAAGCGGCACGACCGGCTTCGATGGCTTTGCGGAATGCCTGGGCCATGAGCGGCAGGTTGCCGGCTGTGGCGATAGCCGTATTGGCCATGATGGCGGCAGCGCCCATTTCCATGGCTTCGCAGGCCTGGGACGGACGGCCGATACCGGCATCGACGATGATGGGCAGGTCGATTTCATCGATGAGTATCTGGATGAAATCGCGGGTGCTCAGGCCTTTGTTGGTACCGATAGGAGAGGCCAGGGGCATGATGGCAGCGGCGCCGGCATCGACGAGCGCCCGGGCGGCGTACAGGTCGGGATACATATAGGGCAGGACGATAAACCCTTCTTTGGCGAGTATTTCCGTCGCTTTAATCGTTTCGGCATTATCAGGAAGCAGGTATTTGGAATCGCGCATGACTTCGATTTTAATGAAATCACCGCAGCCGATTTCACGGGAAAGGCGGGCGATGCGGACGGCTTCTTCGGCCGTGCGGGCGCTCGACGTATTCGGCAGGAGGGTTACGCCTTTGGGAATAAAATCGAGGATATTGTCTTTCTGTCCGGCTTCTACACGGCGCAGGGCCATGGTGACGATTTGGGCGCCTGCCTGATCGACGGCGGCTTTGATCAGATCGACTGAAAATTTACCGGAACCTAAGATAAAGCGGGATGTGAATTCATGACCGCCAAGTACGAGTTTGTCATCATTTTCCACGGGAATCACTCCTTGATTCATAATATAAGATAAGAACGCCGTATGCTGTCTGTATCAGCCGCCTCCTACGAAATGGACGATTTCCATCGAATCGCCATCGTGGAGGGTTACGGCGGCATACGTCTTGCGCGGTACGATAGCACCGTTTAGTTCAATGGCGATGCGGTCGCAGCGATAACCTTCCTGTTCGAGGAAGGCCTGCAAATTCTGCCCGGCCGCGGCCACATCATTGCCGTTTATCCTGACCATGCTGAGTCTCCTTTCCGCGTGGGGAATAGAAAAATAAAGAGACCGCACGAAGAATTACACCCAAGGTGGTGTACCCCTTCGTGCGGCCTCTTCCGGTCTCACTCTACGTCCCATTATAGTGAAATATGAAAAAATGTCAATGTGTAATTTGTCACATATAACAGCTGTTACAAAAATTTTACGTAAAAATTTTATCGTCATCTCCTGTTGTAGTATAATATTTATAACGATAGCGAAACAGACAGGGGGACTGTACATGGGCCGGAAAGCAAGTGGCAACTGGATGAATATTGCGCAGCATTTTTATTGGAGTGATGAACAGCTGCAGTATTTTGCAGCGTCCTTCCGGCAGCAGCTGGAAGCGGCAGAAGCAGGTGATCCATCGTCTCTTTCAGCGTTGCCGTCCTATATGGATCTGCCAGATGGCAGCGAGAAGGGTACGTATCTGGCCCTGGATTTCGGCGGGACCAATGTGCGCGCTTCCCGTATCCGTCTTTTGGGCGGGCACTGCTTTATTATTGATAAAATTGTCTCTCATCCTTTGCGGAAAGAAGGAGAATACGATTATACGACGAAGGAGACGCGGGCAGAGGAGCTTTTTGATTTTATCGCGGCTACTGTAGAGGAAGCGGCCGGAGGCAATGTGGACTGTGCCCTGGGACATACCTTTTCCTATGAAGTCAGCCAGTCCGACTGTCACGACGCGCGCCTGGTACAGTGGTCTAAGGAAATGGCCGTTGCCGGCGTGGAAGGAAATTGGATCAACCAATTGCTGAAAGAGGCGCTCCGGCGCCGCGGTCTCGACCGGATCCGTCCGGCAGCGCTGATTAATGATACGACAGCCGTGCTCATGGCTGCAGCTTATCAATACCGCCATACCCATATTGGCGTCATTTGCGGGACGGGGTTTAATATTTGTTATTACGAACCAGAGAAGTCCATGGTCATCAACCTGGAAGCGGGTGATTTCGATGGGATGCCGCGAAATCAATGGGATGAACGGGTAGACGAAGCGACGCGCTTTCCCGGTCACCACATGCTGGAAAAAATGGTCAGTGGCGCCTATCTCGGTTCTATCTATAGAGAGGCATTGAAGACGTATTTTGATACGGACGATATCCCGCCGTGCACGACACCGGAAATGAACCGCATTGTAACGGCTGGCAATCCCGATGATGCCCGCCTGCGCCTGAGCCGCCTGCTGAACCGCATCGTCGCTCCCGCTGATGTAGAGCCGCTGCGCAATCTGGCCGGGACGATTCTCGTGCGGACGGCACAGCTTTCCGGCGCTGCCTGCTATGGAATCCTGCAGCATCTGTATCCTAAAGGCCATATTTCCCGCCAGTCCATTGCCATTGAGGGGGGGCTCCTGAGTCATATCCGCGGAGGGCTCCTCATGTTTGACGATGCCCTGTATGGCTGTGCGGCCCGGCGGGGTCATTCCCGGCAGCAGGGGATTCCCGTGGAAGCGGCACTGGTCTATGATGGCCCGTCGGTCGGGGCAGCCATTGCAGCGGCCGTAGCTGACAGCTGATGCCATACGGTCCGGTTTGTCGGCATTTCTCCTATAAATGTGCCTGTCAGCTCTTTTCACCAGAACTGTTTTTCGATACAATAAAGGGTAGGCTTATCGTAAATTTGCCTTGATTATTACCGGGGGACCTATGCTGCAAATCGACACTCTTAGCAAAATACCGTACTATGTACAAATATATGCCTATTACCGCGATGAAATTACGGCCCGCCGGATGCCGGCAGGGATGAAGATGGCTTCAGTGCGCGAACTATCCCAACGGGCCGGCGTCAGCAAGATGACCGTCGAAAAGGCCTATTACCAGCTTGCCAGTGAAGGATACATCATCCGCCGGACCAAGGCGCGGTATGAAGTAGCCGATATTGCCTTTCCGCAGAAAAAAGAACGGCCCGTGTACCGTCAGCCGGAAAAGCAGGAAATACAGCCGCCGGTCGTCTATGATTTTGGCAGCGGGGACATGGATATGGAACGCTTTCCTATGATGGTCTGGCGCAAGCTGATGAACCGCGTCCTGAGTGAGCCGGCATATCTTCTGGCCAATCAGGATGAACAGGGAGCACCTGTCCTGCGGCAGGCGCTGAGTGAATATGTCTACCAGAGCCGCGGCGTCTATGCCGATCCGGAGGCGATACTGATCGGTTCGGGAACCATTCCGCTTCTGGCCGTCCTTGCCAGTCTGCTCCGGCCCGATTATGAGTGTATCGCCGTGGAAGAGCCGGGATTCCGCCTGGGAAGGGAACTATTCCGCAGCCGCGGATTTTCGCTGCAGCCCGTACCGGTGCGGGACGGGCTGTTGTCTATGGATATATTGGAACGGAGCGGGGCGCGTCTGATATATGTCAGTCCGTCCCACCAGTTCCCTACGGGAACAGTCATGCCGGCCGGTATGCGCTACGACCTGCTTCACTGGGCAGGCGACCACGATGGCATGATCGTCGAAGATGATTATGACAGTGAACTGCGCTATTACGGCCGTCCCGTGCCTGCCTTGCAGGGAATGGACAAGGCAGGCCGCGTCATCTACATGGGGGCACTGTCCAAAGTGCTGCCGCCATTTGTGCGTCTTAGTTACATGGTCCTTCCGCCACCGCTTCTTGGCAGGTATCGGCAGAGCCGCGCCCTGTTCCGCCAGGGCGCTTCTGTGCTGGAACAGTGTGTCCTTGCCGAATATATCCGCAGCGGAGAACTGGCCCGGCAGGTGCGGCGCCTGCGCAAAGACTATCAGGAAAAAGGGGAGATCATGGAGCGTTTCCTCGTGAAAGCCTTTGGGGACCGCATCCGCGTCAGCCGTATCGTATCGGGCGTCTATTGTCACATTACCCTGAAAAGCCCCGATACGGAAGACATATTATTGAAAAAGGCAGCGAAAAAAGGCTGCCGCGTCTTATCGGTGCAATCCTTTTATGAAAACCGGAATCTGGAGACGGAAAAAGAATTTCTTCTGAGCTTTTCCAAAATTCCCGGCTGTCAGCTGAAAGACGCTGTGGAGGCATTAAAAACAGCCTGGTCAGAGAAAGAGGGAGACTAATGGCCAAAAGTTTACGTTTTATACATTGCGGGGACCTGCATCTGGGCAGTCCCTTTCATGATATCGCCATGGTCGATGAACGCTGGCAGCGTATCGTCGGCAAGGCACCGGTCCGGGCGTTTCAGAAAATCGTCCAGACGGCGATTGATAAAGAAGTCGATGCCGTCCTTATTGCCGGCGACGTCTATACCAGCAGCAGCCACAACCTGACGGCGCAGCTCGATTATGTACGCCTCCTGCACAAGCTGGCCCAGCACCATATACAGGTCTTTGCCGTACTGGGCAATCACGACCCGCTGGATGCCTGGAAGGCACGGATTCCCTTTCCGCCCAACGTACATGTTTTTGGCACGGAAAAGGTCGAACGGATCCCCCTCATCGTAGACGGGGAAGAAATAGCCGCTGTCTACGGGCAGAGCTACGCCAAGAGCGAGCAGCGGGACAATCTGGCCTGGAATTTCCGCCGGACTGCGGCTGACCGTTATGCCATCGGCCTGCTGCACACCCAGGTCGGCAGTGCCCAGTCGCCGTATGCCCCGTGCAGCATGACAGACCTGCAGGAAAGCGGCATGGATTACTGGGCTCTGGGCCACGTGCACAAGCACCAGGTCCTGTCAGAGAAGCCTTATGTCGTATATGCCGGCAATCCCCAGGGACTCGATTGTACAGAAACGGGGCCGCGGGGCTGTTATTACGTGGAAGTAGGCCCGTACGGGACGGTACATATGGAATTCATCGATACGAGCATCGTCCGCTGGGAAACGGCCGACGTGCCCATCGATAACGCCGAGTCGGTTTCGGAGCTGCGCGACGCCGTGCGCTTTACCAAAGAAAAAGTGCGCCGGGAATGTGGCAAGCCCACTTTCCTGACGATAAATTTTACCGGGTCGGGCAGTATGTACCAGGTCATCAATAACCCGGAAGCGACACAGTACTGGATCGATGCCTGGCGGGAAGAAGAAGCCGGCAAATACGCCTTCGTCATGGTACAGCGCCTGCGCAACATGGCCCGTCCCAAAATCAATGCCGGCGAACGGAGCAAACTGCCCGATACGGTAGGGGATTACCTCAATGTATCGGATAAGCTCGATGCGCTGCCGCAGGATGAAAAACTGAAAGTCCTGCGCGATATCTTGTCACAGCGGCCGGAATTTGAACGCCTGGGAGCGTATGGCCGGAGCATTTCCGACGAACGGCTCCTGGAAGCGTTTGAAAAAGCCAAATGGCTGGGCATGCAGAAGCTGCTGGAAGATAGAAGAGGATAAGATATGAAGATTATACAGATGAATTTAGATGATTTCGGTATTTACCATAATGTTTCCTGGGTGCCGCCGGAAAAAGGCCTGATCGTCATGCATGGTCAGAACGAAAGCGGCAAGACGACGCTGATGAAATACGTGCGCTCCATGTTTTTCGGCTATCCACGGGGAGAATGGAAAGGGTACTTCGGCCACATGGATATCCGCCGGGAAGACGGCCATGAATACCGGATTTACCGCAATGAAAAAGAATCGTATATCGCCGATGGCGACGAAGTAATCCATGAAGAACCGTCCGCACTCTGGTGGCACAGCCTGGAACGGGGTACGTATGATAAGATTTTTGCCATGGGACTCGAGGACCTGCAGGGATTCAAGATTCTCTCCAACGAGGAAGTACGGAGTCATTTCTTCAGCATCGAAAGCGGCGTCCGCATGGGAGCGGTCCGCCGTGATTTTATGCGGCAGATGGGAGAACTGCTCGTAGCATCCCATCAGGGCAAGAAGCCCATCAATAACCTGTTGCAGGAACAGCGCGAATTCGACCGTAAAATCCATGAATTGTCCTACGATGAAGAAGAATTTGCATCCTTGCAGGAAAAGGAACAACAGACCCATGAAATTGAGAAACGGCTGCGCCTGAGCATAGAAGAAACGAAGCAGCAGATCGAAAAGGTAGCTATGCCGCTGGCTGCCTGGGACGTGTATAAGCGGGGGCAGGATGCCATGAAGCACATGCAGGAACTGGCCGACGTATCGCAGTTCCCTGCCGACGGTGCCCAGCGCTGGGAAGAGCTGGAACAGAAAATCCGGGACATCAATGAAAAAATAAAAGAACTGGAAGCGGCCAGCCGCAAGGGACCGGCCTTCAAGCAGGAATGGAACCGCTGGGTCATCTGCGGCTCCCAGATTGATGAGCTGTATCACAATATGCCCCAGTGGCAGCAGGGGCAGGAAGAACTGGCAGACCATGAGGATAAGGAAATGGACTGGCAGTACGATGAAAATAAGTACAGTCAGACTCTGGCCGGCTGGACGGAAGGAACACTTCCGGAACAGGCCGACTGGAACCGGGCCCTGACTCTGGCCCGCAATCTGGAAACGTACACCAGGGAAGAAGAAAAGTGGCAGGCAGCCCGTCCTAAAGATGTCAGTGCCTCTCTGGATACGGGCAATGCCGACGGGCCGCAGCGGACGCCGGAAGAATGGAAGGAACTGGGAAAATCAGTCGTCACCATTCAGGATACGCTCATAGAACGGGAAAAGACTCAGGAACTGCTGCGGCTGCTGAAGGAAGACCCGGCAGAAACGAGCCATGGATTCCTGGCGCTGGGCCTGCTCTTTCTGCTGGCTGCGGCGGGACTTGCGGCTTCGGTCGTCCTGTATGATTTTGATCTCATGATGGCCGGCGGCGCGGCTGTCCTGTGTGTACTGCTGGCTCTTGCCGCTTTTGCCAAACAGCGTTCGGACGGGCGGCGCGTGCCCCGGCGCATCGGCGAACTGGAGGGTCAGCTGGCTACCTTACAGACCCGCCTTTCAGCCATGGCCGATGATGCGGGCCTGGAAATTTCTACGGACGAAGACAATGCGGCCTGGAATCAGATGCTCGACGGCGTCCGCAAGGAATACATGGACTGGAAGACGAGAGAGTCCCAGGATGCCTGGAAAAAGGAACAGCAGGTCATGTACGACGCCATTTACCAGAAATGGGAACAGGAAGGAAAAGGCTGGGAAGATAAACTGGGAAACTGCCGCAGTGCCTGGAAAACCTGGCAGCAGACGACGGGATTTACCAAACTGGAAACGGGCGATGTCCAGGCTGCCAAAGAAGCCTGGGATGCATACCAGCATGCCCGCACGTCCCTGAAGGACTGGAAGAAGCGCAAAGAAGATATCCTGACCCGTATCAGCCGTCTGAAGGATAGTGCTGAACAGATTTTCCGCGAAGTCGGCGTCAGTGAAGACGTATCGCCGGAAGGCATCGAGCGGGTTTATCAGATGTGGCAGAAAATCCGCGTTCAGGCAGAAGTGGCCCGCGAACAGGACCGGCAGCAGGAAGAAAAGAAGAAAGAACTGGCAAAATGTCAGAAGGAACGGGATATACGCCGCCATCAGGAAGCAGAAATCCTGAAGGAAACGGGCTCCCAGACGGCAGGAGAATTCCGCAGCAAAATCTTGAAATTCCGTCAGTTCCACCAGTATAAAGAAGTATACGAACAATCGGAAGCCCACATCAAGCTCATCGCCAAGACGCCGAAGAACCTGGCCCAGCTCCGCCATGAATTAAAGATACACGACTGCCAGACCTGGAAAGACGAAAAGGCATACTATGAACGTAAGATAGCCGATACGGAAAAGAAACTGGCCGCAGTGGCCGAAAAGAGAGGCAGCATCGTCGAACGGCTCAGCCAGATGGCAAAGAGCGAAGAAGCGGGACGGCTGCTGCAGGAAAAGCAGAACAGGAAAACGGAACTCGACAGGAAGACCGATGACTGGCTGACCTTCTTATATGCCCAGTATATGCTCGGCGAAGCCCAGAATTATTACGAACGGGTTCGCCAGCCTCTGGTAATCCGCCAGGCCGGCGATTATCTCCACCTCATGACCCAGGGCCGGTATACGCTCCAGGCCAGTTTTGACGGGCGGCAGCTCTATGCCGTCGACGGGACGGGCCGGCGCATTCCCGAAAAGGAATGGAGCAGCGGCACGGGCGACCAGGTATATCTGGCCATCCGCATGAGTCTGGCCATGGCCTTTTCCAAACAGATCGAACCGATGCCGATCATTCTCGACGATATCCTCGTCCGCTTCGATGAACAACGGCAGAAAGAAGCCATCCGCTTCCTGGCCGATCTGGGCAGGAAAGAACAGATATTCCTCTTCACCTGTTCCATGGAAACGAGGAAACTGGCAGAAGAAGTGCAGAAACTGCTGGCAGGAGAAACGGATACGATTCATCTGTTTGAAATTGAACAGGGGACAATTGCGTCAGCGTAATGGACAAAAAACAGAAAAATTAGTTTGTGCTTACGAACAGGGAGGAATTTGTATTTATGCAAATTTCTCCTTTTTTCATGAGATTAAATTTTATTATGCGAAAACAACAAAGCTTATTTTACCATATGGTAGAGAATTACCGTTACTTAAACGTTTAATTCAATGGAAGAATTTTTTTGAAAAAATTTATTGACAAGACATAACTATACATTTATAATTTTCGTATAAGGAAAATAGAATGCAGAATGAGGCAAGGGGGCCGTACAAATCGAGGAAGGGTTTGGAGGCCTTTTTTTGTCCAGGAACGCAAATTTTGGGAGGGATGTCATATGAAGTTCAGTTCACTCAAGAAAGTATTGGCCGTTGGTCTGGCCGCTGTCGTAGTCGTAGGGGCGCTTGCCGGTTGTGGGGATAATAAAGCCGGCGCCCAGAAGAAATTCCTGAATATTGGTACCGGTGGCACGGCCGGCACGTATTATCCGATTGGCGGTGCTATGGCAGAAATTTTGAACAAGAATATTGAAGGCATGAATGCCACGGCCCAGAGCACAGGCGCTTCCGTTGCCAATATCAACATGCTGAAAGATGGATCTATCGATCTGGCCATCATCCAGAACGATATCACCTACTATGCAGCCAATGGCACGGAAATGTTTAAGGATAAAAAAGTCGATAATCTCCGTGGTATTGCCGCTCTCTATCCGGAAACATGCCAGGCTGTCACCCTTGAATCGTCTGGTATCAAGACCATTGCCGACCTGAAAGGCAAACGCGTTTCCGTCGGTGCTGCCGGCAGCGGTGTAGAAGCCAATGCCCGCCAGATCCTGGCTGCTTATGGACTGACTTATGATGACATCCAGGTTCAGTACCTGTCCTTTGGTGAAAGCTCCAGTGCCCTGAAAGACGGCAACGTCGATGCAGCATTCCTGACGGCTGGTTTCCCGACGGCGGCTGTACAGGATCTGGCTTCCCAGAATAAGATCCGCATCCTCGCTGTCGATCCCGATAAAGCCGACCAGCTCATTTCCCAGTATCCGTTCTATACCAAGACGGTCATCCCGGCTGGTACCTATGCCGGCTTTGATGAAGACGTACCGACCGTTTCCGTCATGGCTATGCTCGTAGCATCGGACAAAGTCGATGATCAGATGGGCTATGATATTGCCAAGGCCCTCTTTACCAACCTGGACCGCCTGAAAGAAGCTCATTCTGTGGGCAAACTCATCACCAAGGAAGGCGCCCTGAAAGGCATGCCGATTCCGATGAATGCCGGCGCTGAAAAATTCTTTAAAGAATAATTCTTCATGCGCGTCCGTGTTTTAACGGGGGGATATCTGCTGTGCCTGCTCCTCTTCGTCCTGTCACCGGTACTGCTTCAGCCGTGGCTCTTCCTCTATGGGGGAGGACGCCATATGCTGGATGTGCCGGTACAGGCGGGCACGGCAGTGACCATCCGTTTTATTCATTCTGTGCAGAAAACACCTGTCTGGGAATACCTCAGCGTCAACGACCGGGCGGACGGCTTCTGCCTTCATAAAACAAAATACCAGTCTTTCGGCGTCGGACTGCCGTTTATGGAAAGCGATGGGACATTCCGCCATGAAGGCGATTATTTCATCATGGACCATATGGAACGGCCTTTCCCGCAGCTTCATCTGCGGACAGGCGTCGGCACACAACTGACCGTTGCCATAGCGGATACGGTCTGCCCTTTGTATCAGTACCTGCCAGATGGTAGTGCCGTAGATATCAGGGTAGCGCCATTATATCAGTATATACGGGATATGGTCAGATAAGGGAGAGAGAAGTATGAGTGAAAAATCGACGGAACAACTCGCCGATGAGGTGTTAAAAAAGTACGATAATGAATCCAATACGATAAATTACAAGGGATTTATGGCCAAAGTTGTTTCGGCCATTGCCATCACGTTTTCTATATTTCAGTTGTATACCGGCGCGTTCGGCGTACTCGATGCCCAGCTGCAGCGTGCGGTACACCTGGGCTTTGGCATGGCGTTGATATTTCTTCTCTATCCGACACGGAAGAAATGGCTAAAGAGCGGGAAAATTCATCCTCTGGATATCCTGCTGGCAATCCTGGGAGCAGCGTCCCCGGCCTATATCGTCCTGGAATATCAGCAGCTCGTGCTGCGTTCCGGCACGGTGACGACGACGGATTACATCGTAGGCGGCATAGGCATCCTGCTGATCCTGGAAGCGACACGGCGGGCCGTAGGGAAGCCGATGCTCTGCGTGGTGCTGGCTTTTCTGGCCTATGCCTTTGCCGGTCCTTATATGCCGGGCGTCCTGGCTCATAGAGGTCTGACACCGGAACAGCTGGTAGGGCATCTGTATTTTACGACCGAAGGCGTATTTGGCATTCCGTTGGGCGTATCGTCTACATTTATTTTCCTGTTCATTTTATTCGGCGCCTATCTGGAAGCGACGGGTCTGGGAAAATTCTTCATTGACCTGGCCAATGCCATCGCTGGCTGGTCCAGTGGCGGGCCTGCCAAAGTAGCCGTCATTTCCAGTGCTCTCATGGGAACCGTTTCCGGCAGCTCCGTAGCCAACGTCGTCGGGACGGGCAGTTTCACCATCCCCATGATGAAGAAATTAGGTTATCACAAGAATTTCGCCGGTGCCGTAGAAGCGGCATCGTCTACAGGCGGACAGCTCATGCCGCCGGTCATGGGGGCTGCGGCTTTCCTCATGGCAGAATTTGTCGGCGTTCCCTATATTGATATCGTCAAGGCAGCCGTTATTCCGGCTTTATTATATTTTACAGGTATCTGTCTTGGCGTTCATTTCGAAGCAAAACGCAACAATCTGAAAGGCGTTCCCCGCTCTCAGCTGCCTAAGATCTGGACGATTTTGAAAGAACGGGGTCATCTGGCCCTGCCTCTCATCGCAATCGTCTATCTGCTGGTTGCAGGCTATTCGCCCATGCGGGCGGCACTGGTAGCCATCGTCATGTCCATCGCAGCATCGTTTGTCCGCAAGGCTACGCGCATGAAACCCATTCAGATCATCCAGGGGTTGGAAAAAGGCGCCAAAGGCGTCCTGGGCGTACTCATAGCCTGTGCTGCAGCCGGTATCATCATCGGTGTCGTCACCAAGACCGGCGTGGGATTGAAACTGGCATCGGCCCTGATCGACCTTTCGGGAGGTATGCTGCTGCCGACCATGTTCTTTACCATGATTACGGCGCTTATACTGGGCATGGGTGTGCCGACCACGGCAAACTACGTCATCACGGCGACTATTGCCGCTCCGGCCCTGATAAAACTGGGCGTCCCCGTCCTTGCGGCGCATATGTTTGTCTTCTATTTCGGAATCATCGCCGATATTACACCGCCGGTAGCACTGGCGGCCTATGCCGGTGCCGGTATCAGTGGCGGCAATCCCCTCATGACCGGGGTCAATGCGTCCAAACTGGCCATAGCGGCCTTTATCATTCCCTATATCTTTGTCGTATCGCCAGTCCTTCTCATGGTACAGGCTACGCCGCTGGAAATGATTATGGCGACCATTACGGCTGTACTGGGCATGATCGGCCTCAGTTCGTCTATGATTGGGTATCTGGCCGATCACTGCAACGTCCCCGTACGGGTCCTGTTGTTTGTGGCAGGCCTGCTCATGATTGTGCCGGGCGTCATGACCGACGGCATCGGTATCGTCATTTTTGGCAGCATTCTCTTCTGGCAGATGCGGCTGAAAAAGAAAAAAGCAGCCATTGCCGGCTGAAACTGAATAGAACGAAAATAGGAGCTGTCTTCTCAATCAGGGGAAGACAGCTCCTGTTTTATTTGTGGCAGATCGGGGTCCGCCATATTGTAAAATATCAGATGATGGTATAAACCCGTTCCAGCTGGTCCAGATAGGCGTCGATACGCTGCAATTCGTGAGGCTCTGTGACGGCCTTTCCCGAATAATAATATTCGACGGTCTGAGGCAGATATTCCAGACCTTTGCGGTAATCGAGCTGGCGGATGAGTTCGCGGATTGTTCCTTCGTTGCCATCGACAAAACGGACATGGTCTGGCAGGATGCGTCGCAGCGTTTCTTTAAAATAATTGAAATGGGTGCAGCCCAGGACGAGATTGGCATACTTGCTGAAATCATACGGGGCAAACTGCCGGCGGATATAGTCTTCTACGGCCGGCGAGGAAAAATCCATGTGTTCGGCGAATTCCACAAGATCCGGCATGGCCAGCAGGTCTACCAGACTTTCTGTATCGTATTTTTCGATAAGCTCTTTGATTTTATGTCCCCGCACGGTAATCGGCGTGGCAATGACCAGGACGCGGTTGCGCTGTGTATCCATATCGAGCGCTTTTTTGGCAGCCGGTTCCATTCCGATGATGGGAATCTTGTACTGGTGGCGCAGTTCCCGCACGGCAACGCTGGTAGCGGTATTGCAGGCGACGACGATGGCCTTGACATCTTTAGTCATGAGAAAGGAAAAGGCGTCGCTGACGTACTGGAATACCTGTTCCGTCGTCTTCGTCCCATAGGGTACATTATCTTCATCGGCGAAAAAAATAAATTGTTCATGAGGGAGTACTTTCATGGCATGATGGAGGACGCTGAGCCCGCCGATGCCGGAGTCGAAAAAAGCAATTTTCATATAAAAGACCTCGGATTTCATGGAAATTATACTATATCAGCGTATATATTATAGCACGGCGCGGGACGGGGAGAAATAATTTTACTTGCAAATTTCGTATATCCTAGTCTTTATTTTCATAGGTAAAAACTGGCGGTGGGAAGATTTTTCCTGATATAATGGAAATAGGAAGGCCGTATGATAAATGGCAGTTCATATATATTTAGAAAAAGAGAGGTACTACCATGTTTAGAAAAAGTACGATTCACGACCTTCAAGGCGTATATGAGCTCATCTGCCAGCTCGTCCGGCGGGAACTGGACAGGGACATGTTTGCCCGGGTTTATGCAGAACAGATGGAAAATGATGATTACTACTGCCTCGTTGCAGAAAAGGACGGGAAACTGTATGCCGTATTGAATCTGCGGTTTGACAGGCAATTGCATCACTGCGGAAACTGTGCGGAAATCGTGGAATTTTTTGTCAGTGAAGACGCGCGCAGTCAGGGCACTGGCGCCCAGATGGTGCGTCTGGCCGAAGAAGAAGCAGTAAAGCGGCAGTGCGTCCTCATAGAGGTGACCAGCAATAAGGCCCGCGTTCATGCCCACCGCTTTTATATGCGCGAAGGGATGGAGCAGACTCACGCAAAATTTGTCCGGGAATTTTAAATACGAAAAAAGAAGCAGCAGATGCAGGGAGATTTTCCCCATATCTGCTGCTTTTTTGTTGCTATACAATGGTTGAGACATTTATGCCAGTACCTTCCGGGCGGCAGCGGCGATATCGTCTGCGGTGAGACCGTATTTTTTCAGCAGGTCTTCGGAAGAACCGGATTCACCGAATGTATCCTGTACGCCGATGAATTCCTGACGGACGGGATAGCGGCGGACGAGTGTTTCTGCCACGGCGGAACCGAGACCGCCGAGTACGGTGCCTTCTTCTGCCGTGACCATGTGTCCGGTCTTACGGGCGGCATATTCGATGAGATCGGCATCAATAGGCTTGATGGTCGGCATATTGATGACCATGGCTTCCAATCCCTCCTGACGCAGTTGATCGGCGGCGGCAAGAGCAGTTGCTGTCATGCGCCCTGTCCCTATGAGGGCCACGTCAATGCCGTCCCGGAGAATCTGTCCCTTGCCCCATTGGAAGGTGCTTCCGGCCGGATGGATATCGGGGACGGTATCTTTGCCGAGGCGGATGTATACCGGACCTTTATGGGCGACGGCGGCCTTGACGGCTTCTTCCGTTTCCCAGCCGTCCGATGGGACGATGACCGAAAGATTGGGCAGGCTGCGCATGAGAGCGATGTCTTCGATGGCCTGATGGGTGGCACCGTCACTGCCGATGGTCAGGCCGCCGTGACTGACGATGATTTTTACATTGAGATTGGGCAGGCAGATGGAATTGCGGGTGATTTCCAGTCCCCGTTCGGTAAACAGTGCATACGATCCGGCCAGGGGGATTTTTCCGACGGCAGCCAGACCGGCGGCGGTACCCATCAGGTCCTGTTCGGAAATACCGACATTGAAGAACCGTTCCGGAGCCTTGTTCTTAAATTTTTCTGCCCGCGTCGAAGAGGCGATATCCGCATCAACGACGACGACATCGGGATTTTTATAGATTTCCGTTTCCAGGACATGACCGTAGGCGTCCCGTGTAGACATAGCCATTATGATTCACCTTCCAATTCTTCCAGTGCCTTTTTCGTTTCGGCGGCATCGAGTGTTTTATTGTGCCAGGCGGCCTTGTTTTCCATGAAATCGACGCCTTTGCCCTTGATGGTTTCGGCGATGATGGCCGTCGGCATGCCTTTCGTTTCTTCCGCTTCTTTCAGGGCTGCCCGGATTTCGTCAAAGTTATGACCGTTGATAGTAATCGTATGCCAGTGGAAATCGCGGAATTTATCGGCAATAGGCATGATATTCATGACCTCTTCCGACGCACCGCTGAGCTGCAATTTATTGTGGTCGATGATGAGCGTCAGGTTGTCCAGCTTAAAATGGGCACTGGTCATGGCCGCTTCCCAGATGATGCCTTCTTCGATTTCCCCGTCGCCGCAGATGACGTACGTGCGCCAGTCTGCGTGGTCAAGACGGGCTCCCAGAGCCATGCCGTTGCCGGCGGACAGGCCCTGACCCAGCGAGCCGGTAGACATATCAATGCCCGGCGTGCGGTTCATATCGGGCACGCCCTGGAGCATGGCTCCACATTTCCGGAGATTCCACAATTCGTCTTCGGGAAAGAAACCGTGCATCATGAGCGTCGCATAGAGAGCCGGTGCAGCATGGCCTTTGGACAGGATGAGCCGGTCACGGCCTGGCCAGTGAGGTTCTCCGGGCCGCACATGCATATATTCCCCATACAACACCTGCAGGATTTCCACAATGGAAAGAGAGCCGCCGGGATGGCCTGCGCCGGCAGCAGCCAGCATCTTGACGACATATTCACGCACAGCCGTAGACCGCCGTGCGAGTTCTTCATTTGTCATAGAATCATCTCCAGTCAACAATAGTATCACCTATATGTACAGCATAGTACTTTTTGCCATAGGCGTAAAGGGTGGAAGATAGTTTGTTTCTTTTGTTAACGCGAATAGTTTGTGTGATGGTGATATTACACTCTAAAAAACTCCCTTTCAGGCAGTTCAGGATGTTCGTATTTCCTGTCTGCTTGAAAGGGAGTTTGTGTTTGTCTGGCGTTACCGTTTCTTGCCGGTTCCTGCGGGAGTTTCCGCCTATTCAACTGTTCCAGTCCCTGGGCCGGGGACTGATTCCGCACGCCTTCCCAGACGGCCATCAGGTCATCCCGTTCCTCTCCGAAGAGGATATAGCTGCTGCTCCTCTTCCTCCTTCCGGCTGTAGATCATCTTTCGATTCATCGCCCCTGGGAACGTGCTGATCATGGCCCCGAAGGGCAGCATCATCAACAGGAATATGGACTTGAAACCTCAGAAATCCGTACGTATTCTATCCTTATTATCATCTTACTAAATATAAAGAATAAATACACTGTAATAAATTACAGGTATAGGTCATAGAATCAGAATTTTTCCAACAAATGCAGGAGCTTTTTGGTTGTCATGACAGATAAACCATTAAATCATGTCATCTGTCATGACAGATTCATAAAAGTTTATACAACCGTCTAAAACGCTTTTGTAATTGCAAAATACACATGAATATACTGTAACAAATTACAGTGTGTTTCCTTTTTGCTTTTGATATAATGAAAACAAAAAGACAGCTAAAAAATATAGTTTAAGAATAAAGGAGGCGTACATTATGAAGAGACGTCATCATTGTAAAACATCCCATGCCAAACTGACATTGGCTGTATTGGCCCTGTGTAGCATGACGGCTTTCTGGGGCGGTGCTGCCTGGGCCGCTGATGCTGGGTAGACTCCGGATTCCGTCCAGGACGGCATCCATTATTTCAGTGTCAACCCTGAGAATGGTAACCGCGACAAAAATTACAATAATGACGGTGCGGTAGGGAAGGACTCTCTGGCTATCGGGGCCGGGGCCCATGCTGAAGGAACTATGGGGGCTACGGCTCTGGGCAACGATGCCGTAGCTGACGGTGAACGGGCACTGGCTGTAGGAAATGGCTCGAAAGCTACCGGTTTGGACGCTATTGCCATTGGTACCGGGTCCCAGGGGGAAGCCACTGGAACGAATGCCATCGCTATTGGCGAACAGAGTCATGCTAAGGGTATGTATACGACAGCGGTGGGCAGTTATTCCGAAGCCACTGCCAAAGGGGCCGTGGCCCTGGGACAGCAGGCCAAGAGCAAAGGAGAGGACAGCACCAGCATCGGCATCATGGCCAATGGCATGGGCAAAGGAGGAACGGCTGGTAAACATTCTACGGCCGTAGGGGCCTATTCCGAATCTTCCGGACTGGCTTCTACAGCTTTGGGTGGCTTCAGCAAAGCCACCGATGACTTCGCAACGGCTTTGGGCTATGGCAGTGGAGCCGTCCTTCGAGGCACAGCCGTAGGCGCTGCTAGCCAGGTTACGGGAGAAGGCGGCACGACGATAGGTCTCTTAAGCAGCGCTTCTGCCCCGGGAGCCGTGGCGCTGGGCATGAGTTCCGTAGCCGACCGGGAAGCGGGCTGGCAGGGATACCATCCGGTGTACGGCCAGAGGCAGGACATTTCTCCTGCCTGGCAGTCCACCTGGGGTGCCGTTTCCGTCGGGGCCGGGCCTTCCCAGGATGAAAATGGCCGGTGGATTCCCCAGCGGACCCGGCAGATCATCAACCTGGCAGCCGGGACGGAAGATACGGACGCCGTGAACGTGGCCCAGCTGAAGGAAGCCATGAGCGATGCCCGGATTTCCATTCATGCCGGGGAAGGCATCGTCGTGGAGAAACAGGGATCGGAATATACCATCAAAGCCAATCTGAATGGCTTGGGCAATACCCATGGGGAAGTCCAGATTCTGTCTAATCCGGAGGAATTTCCAGAGAACCCGGATCAACGGGAAGTATCTCCCAATCAGCCTAGACAGGCACCGGGGCTGCAGCTGGCTCGTGCCGTAGCGGAACCGGAAAAGGAAACCGATGACGGCGGACCACTCCATGTGGGCTATGTGGCTAATCCCGTTTCCTTTGTCACGGAAGACGGCAATGCCGCTACTCTCAATGACGGAGGTACGATCAACGTTTTGGGCGGAGACAATATCCAGACGGCATCTACCACTACTACCGATGCTAATGGCGGCAAGGTCGATACCATCCATATCAATTTGGAACGGGATATCAATGTCGATAGTGTCCAAATCGCCCAGGGCGGGCCACTGTTGAACGGAGACGGCCTGGATATGAGCAATCAGTCCATTACCCATCTGGCACCGGGTGAAGTATCGGCGACGTCTACGGACGCCATCAACGGCAGCCAGCTCTACGCCACCAACCAGATGGTACAGGAAAACCGGCAGAACATTACCCAGCTGGGAAATTCCCTGAACAAACTGGATAACCGCATCAATCGTGTTGGTGCAGGTGCGGCAGCTTTGGCAGCACTTCATCCGCTCGACTTTGATCCGGACAGCAAGTGGGATTTCGCTGCTGGTTATGGCAACTATCGCGATGCCAATGCAGCGGCTGTCGGACTCTACTATCGTCCGAACGAAGACACCATGTTCAGCGTCGGTGGCAGCTTCGGCGGTGGCGAAAATATGGTTAATGCCGGCGTTAGTCTCAAACTGGGACGCGGCAGCCATGTTTCGAATTCCCGTGTAGCCATGGCTAAAGAAATTCGCGATATGCGTAAAGCGATGGCTGAACAGGCAGCTGAAATTGCAGAGCTCAAAGCGATGCATCATCTGGCTATCGATCCCAATAAGAGCATGCTCTTCCCCGATGTAGCCGATAACCACTGGGCTTACGAATATGTCACGAAACTGGCGGGTAATGGCATTATCGAAGGCTACCCGGATGGACTCTTTAAAGGCAATCAGGTGATGACCCGCTACGAATTTGCAGCCATCGTCTACCGTCTGATGGAAAAAGGACTCGGCCATACCGATCCGGAAATGAACCGCCTGGCCCGCGAATTCAGCAATGAACTTTCGTATATCCGCATCGATACGGTACATCAGGATAAAGACGGTACGCCGACCGTACAGCGTGTCCGCGTAAAGAAATAGTGACAGGACAACGACCATATCGGCCTGTCGGGATGATGTGATTACGTTTGATGATTCCGTCGATCAGGATAAATAACCAGAGGCATAGGTAGAGCGAGAGGCTTTGCCTGTGCCTCTTGCTGGTTCTAAAAAACGTCGGGCAAGTGCCTGGATGGCGGACCTGTAAAAAAATAAGGGGCTGTAACAAAATGAGCTTTTTTGCTCATTTTGTTACAGCCCCTTTCTTTGGAGCCACTTATCGGATTCGAACCAACGACCCTCTCATTACGAATGAGATGCTCTACCAGCTGAGCTAAAGTGGCATATGATTGTACCTGAACGGTACTTTACTAGTATATCCATTTCGTGGCGTTTTGTCAAGAGGTAAAAAATTGAAAAAAATCGATATATTTGTTTCTTCGTTATATTTACAACGTACAATCGAAGCAGCGCAGGTTATACTATACGTGTAAAGAGGAAACGGTGATGAACCGGAATACGATAATCCTCCATATGATATATGTATCGCGAAAGGAGCGATGACTTATGAAATTCAAAGTAAATGATTCCTGTATCTCTTGTGGTATGTGCGCAGGTTCCTGTCCGGAAGTATTCCACATGGCTGATTCCGGTATGGCTGAAGCGATTCCTGACGATGTAGCACCAGAAGTTGAAGAATCTGCCGTTGACGCAATGAACAACTGCCCGGCAGGCGCCATCGAAGAAGCCTGAGAAAGAAATACACAGGGCGTACGGCATCGGCAGGGTGCTGATATCGTGCAGATATAAAGTGAGACTCCCGTAACACAAAGCAGAGGCTGCAATGAAATGGCTTTAAAAGTTCGTTTCGTTGCAGCCTCTGCTTTATCTTTCGCTACAAGTCATAGATTATTTGGTTTAAACAAAATCTTATTTTTTTTCGTAGTAGTATCGTGTCCACATGGTAACTTCTGAAAGGGACGGGTGGGGCGTCATGGTTTCACTCAGGGTATAGACACTGCGCGGATCCAGCGTGCGCGTAAGGGGGAGATCGCGCAGATACTGTGCGTCGGCTGAGGCAATATCCGGGCGGAGAGGTTGTACTGTGTGAGTACCGCACATGAGAAGGTTGACAAAGGGTTGGATGAGGATGGACGCTTCGTGGCCTACGATGTGGGCGCCGAGAATCTGTTTGCTCGTTTTGTCGATGATGAGTTTGATAAATCCGTCATCAGAAGCTCCCGGTTCGTATCCCAGTGCATAGCCTTTGGCTGAGGCAGAGTAGTGGTTGACTGCCGTTTCCACATCGTATCCCTGCTTCCGGGCTCCTTCTTCCGTAAGTCCGGTATGGGCCGTTTCCGGATAGGTATAGGTTACGGCCGGTACGGCATCGTATTGTGCCCAGCGCCAGTTTTCGCGGGGCATATGGGAAAAGAGATTGTGGGCTATGATTTCGGCTTCGTAATTGGCTTTATGGCGGAATGGCGCCCTGCCATTGACATCGCCCAGGGCCCAGATGCCATCTGCGCTGGTTTCGAGAAACTCATTGGTCTCGATATAGCCGCGGCTGTCGAGACGGACATCCGTATGTTCCAGCTGTAGCAGTTCTGTCATAGGGCGGATGCCGGGGGCCACGAGGATTTCTTCGGCCCGTACTTCTGCCGTCGTCCCGTCTGTACGGTTGCGGATAGTCAGGACTTTTTCATCGCCTTCGCGCCGCACGGATATCGTGTCCTGATTCAGGCGGACATCGATATGACGGTTCTGGAACTGGCGCAGCATGAACGCCGAGATTTCTGGCTCTTCTTTTGGCAGAAGGCGGACGTTGTGCTGGACGATGGTGACCTGGGTGCCGGCCGCTTCAAAGACATGAGAAAATTCACAGCCTATGGGGCCGCCGCCGATGACAATCAGGCTCTTATACGGTTTTCCCGGGAATTTGGGACCAAAGAATGTTTCTGACGTAATGTAACCGCATTCTTCCAGACCGGGGAGTACGGGGATATTCGTCCGGCCACCAGTACCGATAAAAATCTGCCGGCCTTCCAGTTCTTCTGCTGTACCGTCGGCTTTTGTCACGGCAATCGTCTTTTTGCCGGTAAACGAGGCCGTGCCGTTATAGGTATCGACGTTGGGGAATTGGTCATAATACGCCTGAATGGCCGGACTTTCGTCTATTTTCTGCCACAGCCTCCGGGCCAGCGTATCCCAGTCCAGCGTGGCGTTTTCCGCTGTGACACCGATACGGGCTCCTTCCCGTATTTCACAGAGCAGATTGGCTGCTGTCACCATGACTTTTGTCGGGATGCAGCCCCGGTTCAGGCAGGTACCGCCGAAACGGCCCCGCTCGATGATAGCAACTTGTTTATGCTGCCGTATAGCGGCATCAGCAATGATGTTGGCTGCTCCCGTGCCGATGATAATGACATCGTATTGTTTCATGGAAATCCTCCTTGTATATGGAAATCTTGTATATAATAAGTGTACGGAAAAAAACGTCTTCCTGTCAATGAGGCAGGAAGACGTTTTTGGTAATTAGTGTGTTTCCGGCAGGCTCTGGGAGAATATCCATTCCAGTGCCGGCTTCATCGTGTATGCATACAGCCATGTGTACCGATGGCTGCCGCCTTTGTAAATCGTAAGATAGTGGCTGCAGTCTGGTTCAATCAGAGAGGCGGCTTCGGCCTGCAGCTGTACGGTTGGTACATTGGCATCCAGTGTCTGGCGATCGACTTTGGTACCGGATTTTTCCAGATTCCCCAATATTTCCGTCATGCTCGGGTAGGCACCGGCATCGCCTTCACAGATGACCGTCCAGAGCGGCTGGCTGGCAAGAGGAGCCGTAACGGCGGCATTCCATTTGCAGGCGATGAGATACGATGCGGCAAAGAAGTGAGGATATTTAACATCCATGGCAATCGATGTCATGCCGCCCATGGACTGGCCTGTGTTGTATATGCGCCGCGTATCGATGGAGTAAGTCTGGCAGAGAGACTGGATGAGGTGAATCGTACGATCCAGTTCTGGTCCGTAGTCGTAATTGTCATCGACGATAACCGTGTCGTACTGGGGCGCCAGAACGAAGCAGGGATGACTGGCCTGCCATCCGGGCGATGCGAAGGTGACGGCTCCCAGCCCCTGGACGAGCGTTGCTTTGACGTCCGGTGAGACGACGCCGGCATCATGCATGAAAAGGACGAGGGGGTATTTCTTTTGTGGATCGTAGTTCTTCGGAACATAGAGATTATACTTTAATACAGCATTCTGCTGCTGGCTGTCCGTAAAGGTCCCCTGGATAAAATCTTCGACAATCAGATCCCTGGATTTGGAAGTTTCTATCCCTTCTTCCGGCCCATAGAGAGCGCCTGATACCGTTTTTACAAATCCCGTCTGGCTGACGTTCGCCTTCATGACGGGAAGTGGACTGGGATTACCGTGGCTTCCCAACTGGGGTCCGCCGCCATGGCCTTTTTTCTGACGGTCTTTGACGGGGCCGTCTTCCGGATGAGGATCGACAGAGGAATCGACGAGGGGCAGGGCCTGGAGCTGGAGTACGACATAGTTCCCTGATTCCGTATGGGCAGTTGTTTTTTCTGCCGCCGTGTTTGTATAGACTTTTTCAATCGTCCGGCCATCGACGGTATAGTCGGAAGAGGAAAGGGAAGATGAAAGAACCGGCGCATCGTACTGGACGATGACATGAGAGACGTGCTCGCCATCTCCTGTAACTTCCCCGATGGCTTCAGCCTCTGTAATATGATTGGCAGCAAAAGACGTGCTGCCCAGTGAGAGACACAGCATGATAGCGGCGCCCAGCCGGCGCCAGGATTTCCATTTCATTTGCATAGAACCTTCTTTTCTGATGACAAGTAAAACTAATAATATATATCAATTGACCTTAGTATACACAGAAAAGATGGCGGTTTCGTCACAATACAGACACAGTTCATCGCGGACTGCCTGACGCAACGGACTATCAGCTGATTTTGCTGCCGTTGGCTTTCATCTTGAAACGCAGGCCCAGGACTTCTGCGGCCCGTTTGCACATGAGCAGGCGCTGGAGAAAAATTTCGAAATAATCCATAAGGGAACATATGCCTTCATCGAGTTCGACTTCCAGCGTAATAATCCGCTTCTGCACGTCTACGTGCAGTGTCGAGGACAGGGCGGCGTAATTGACCCGGTCATGCTTGTCAAACGTTTCCGGGACGGTATTGCGCACCCGGCTGCGGCGCACGTCGCTTTTATCAGCCAGGATGAGGGCAGCCGAAACGGGATCGACGGCCGTACCATTCGATTCATCGTGCTGGCCGATGGCAGAGATGATAATGGCGATATCTTCCGGAGGAGCTCCCCAGCTGCGCAGGAACTGGAAGGCCATGAGTGCTCCTGTCTGGGCATGGTTGTCGCGGTTGATACTATTGCCCAGATCGTGCATGTACCCGGCGATACGGGCCAGCTCTACCGTATGGTCGTCGTATCCGAGCTTTTTTAGTAGTTTGCCTGCCGTCATAGCGACTTTGGCTGTATGCTTGCTGGAATGATCGGTGTAACCCAGGGCTCCCAGTACGCGGTTTCCCTGTTCCAGATATATGTTCAATTCTTTCGCGTGAGTGATATTTTCATAGGTAAATTTCTTCATGTATCATTTATTGACAGGACTGATTCGTTCAGCCCTTCTCCTTTTTGTATTAGGAAAGCCGTAATATGGCATCGAGGGCCAGTTCCGACCGTTCACATTCCCCTGGCAGCATGGTGACCTGCCAGCAAAGGGGGCTTTCCTTCATTTTTTCTGCCGCATACATGAGACCGTTGGTTCGTTCATCCAGAAATGGCCGGTCGATCTGGTTGGGATCGCCGAGAAGAATGATTTTGGTGCCTTTTCCGGCGCGGGTAATAATGCCTTTGACCTGGTTGGGTGTCATGTTCTGGGCTTCATCGATGATCAGATAGGTTTTTTCAAGAGACCGGCCGCGGATAAAATTGAGGGCTTCTGCCTGAATGATCTGCCGGTCAAAGATTTCGTCGATCCGCTCGGCCAGTTCCTGCTCATTTTCATAGCGCAGGTCTTCGTTGCCATCGACAAGCTGTTCCAGATTGTCGCGGATAGGGCGCAGCAGGGGTGCTATTTTTTCCTGTTCATCGCCGGGCAGGAATCCGATGTCCGTATCAAACTGGGCGTTGGGACGGCAGATGAGGATGCGGCGGTATTCCCTGGTTGGATGATTGACGATCTTTTCCAGACCTACGGCAAGGGAATAAAATGTTTTGGCAGTACCGGCCTGGCCTTTGACGATGACCAGAGGTGCTTCATCGGCGGGGCGCATGAGTGCTTCCTGCAGGAAATACTGGCCGGCATTGCGCGGACGGACGCCGTAGGGCGCAGCATCGGCATATAAAAGCGGCACAGCCCGGCCATGGCGGACGCAGCCCAGGTGGGTCTTATTCCGTGAGGCATCGGCCCGCAGGAGAAGAAATTCGTTTTCGTACAAGGACGGATGACGGGGATGACCGTCGGGGCCGAGCTGGTAGAGGGCAGCTGGATCGATGCCGTCAGCACGGAACGAGGCAAATGCATCTTCTGCCACGTACCAGTCGCTGCGGCCCAGATAAGGCTGCTGGCGGACGTTGATTTGTTCCGTACTGAAATCCTGGGCTTCGATACCGAGAACCTGGGCTTTCAGACGAAGCAGCAGATCCTTGGTTACCAGTATAGGTTCCAGACTGCGCAGGTGGCAGCATACTTTCAGGATGCGGTTGTCGGACCGGTCGTCGGGAAGCGAGTCGGGGAGCTCTTCATGGATACAGTTGGTCTCGATGCGGAGCGTACCGCCGTTGGGAAGAGATACTCCTGTGAGCAGATTGCCGGACAGCCGCAGCCGTTCCAGAATGCGGATTGCCTGCCGGGCATTGTAACCCCGCTCGCCCTCTGCTTTTTTCAGCCCGTCCAGTTCTTCCAGGACGACTAAGGGCAGTACGAGATGATTTTCTTCGAAACATTGCAATGCATACGGTGCCTGAATCAGGACATTCGTGTCCAGTACATACGTCTTTGCCATGAAAATCCCCACCTTTGCCTGTGATTTGTTTACCTTTCCATCATAGGTGGTGAACATACAGAGACGATAAAGGTTGTGTAAAGAATTGGTAAGGCTCTGGCTGTTTTGCCCTGTTACGGTAAATAACGGACTGTATACGGTTATTCTTGGGTATGGCATACAATTGCTGTTTCATTTTGGACAAATGATAGGACTTGTCTGATTGGTAATGTCTAACGAGACTATCCTGTAATTTCCGAGATTATAGAAATAGAATTATATTTTAATTTTTGCATTTTCTATGACTTTTTTCGGAAATTCGTATCAACGACTACAAATGGGTCCGGTATTTCGTGGTAGAATTTGCTTCAATAAGAGAATATGATTTCATCAAGAGCAGCTGAGGGACTGGCCCGGTGACGCTGCGGCAACCTGCTATTACAGAAAGGTGCCAATTCCAACGGAAGGTTCCGGCAGATGAATGATTATTGATTCACAAGCCATCACCGTTGGTTGATGGCTTTTTCATTACCTCGAAAATGGTACAGTGGGAAGATGAATCCACTATTTCTCAAAGTTTTGTATGGAAAAAGGAGCAGAGCCCATGAAACATGTAGTCAAAACAATTATTACCGTTGCTGCCATTGCTGCCATCAGCGTATTTGCCTCTGGCTGTGGCAGTTCATCTAATTCCGGTTCCAGCAGTTCCCAGGATAAGAAGCCCGTCAAAGTAGGCGTTACCCAGGGGCTTCATGCGGAAATCATGGAAGAAGTCAAGAAAGAAGCGGCTAAACAGGGAATCGATATCCAGGTTGTAGAATTCTCTGATTTTGTAACGCCTGATGCGGCACTGGATAATGGCGAACTCGATATGAATTCCTATCAGCATAAACCGTTTTTGGATAACATGGTACAGAAAAAAGGGTTGAAGCTGAAAGCTATCGGCAAGACACTTGTAGCGCCTATGGCAGTCTATTCTCATAAATACAAGGATTTGAAAGACTTGCCAGAAGGAGGCAAGATTGCCATTCCGAACGATCCGAGCAATGGATCCCGTGCCCTTCTTCTTCTGGCAAAGGCCGGACTTATCAAGACGAAAGACAGTGTAGAATTCCCGGCCATTACCGATATTACGGAAAATCCCAGAAATTATCAGATTGTAGAACTTGATGCGGCTCAGCTTCCCCGCTCTCTGGATGATGTCGATCTGGCAGCGGTCAATACGAATTATGCGCTGGAAGCAGGACTCAATCCGCTGGCAGATTCTCTGTTCCGGGAAGATAAAGATTCGCCTTTTGCGGCCGTACTGGTCGTAAGAGAACAGAATGCCGATGACCCGACATACAAGAAGATTGTCCAGATTTACCAGAGTGAACCCATCAAAAAATTCATGGAAGAAAAATACAAGGGAGCGGTCATTCCGGCATTCTAAATTCTATTGACACAAGGCCGGTGTATTTGGTATACTAATTGCACAACCACATATAGTAGTAAAAGGGAGTAACCTTTTAGCTGGCGTCAACATGCATGCCCATTGGGCTGGTGCCTGCGTTGTAACCATTTTACAATAGGTGAGACTTTTCCATACTGTCCGTCAGACGGCATGGGAAAGTCTCATTTTTTTATCGTATGTTCATGTAAAGTATGTTCATGTAAAGGAGAATGCATCATGGAATGGACCTTGGTTTCCTGGGATTTTATAACAGCCCTCGCATCTATTATTATGCTGGATATTCTGCTCGGCGGTGATAATGCCGTCGTCATCGCCATGGCGGCCAATAAACTGCCGGCGGATTTGCGAAAAAAAGCCATACTCATCGGCACTGGTGGGGCTGTCATCATCCGCCTCGTTATGACACTGATTGCCGTATGGCTCCTGTCGATTCCTTATCTGCAGGTCCTGGGCGGGCTGATTTTGCTGCCTATTGCTATCAAGTTACTGCTGCCGGCAGAGCATGATGAGAAAATTAACGCTTCGGACACGCTGATGGGTGCCATCCGGACTATTATCATTGCCGACGCGGCTATGGGTGTCGATAATGTACTGGCTATTGCCGGGGCATCTCATGGAAGCTTTATCCTCGTCGCCTGCGGGTTTCTCATCAGTATCCCGATTATCGTCGGGGGCAGCACAGTTATTGGCAGGATTATGGACCGCTTCCCCGTCGTACTCTATGGCGGTGCAGGCCTTCTGGGCTGGACGGCCGGTTCCATGATCATGCATGACGCTGTAGTGGGGAGACTGATTATGAGGATTGCCGGCAGCTGGACAGAATTTGCCGTTCCGGCGGTATTGACAATTTTCGTCTGCAGTACGGGTTATATCTTTTCGAGACATAAAAAAAGCACTTCTTTAAATCTTGAGAAGTTGTCGTAAACACGGCTCAATCTGGATTCCTTCCCGGGCGTCTGAACCGGCCTGGCGGGTATAGTCGAGGGCATAGGACAGAAAATCGAGGGACAGGCGCATGGCCATGTGAATAGAGTGGTTCCGGAGCAGCGCGCCTGTAAGGACGCTGGCAAATAAATCGCTCAGACCATCCACTTGTTTCCGTACGCGGTAAATCTGGCATTCGTCATAGGTATGGGTAGTACCGTCAAAACTGACATTTTTTATCTTTATATCTGATGCGGGAATTCGGGTAATCACGACATACCGTGGGCCTAATGACGAAAGCTGGTGGCAGAGCCGGAGGACATCTTTTAAGGAAGGAAAAGATGGGACAACTGGTGTCCCGGTCAGCATACAGGCCTCTATCAGTGTCGGCGTAATGACCGTGGCCTTTCGTATGAGAGTGCGCATTTTTTCTATCATATCCTGACTATAGACAGGAAGAGGGCGGCCGGCAAATGACATGACCGGATCGATTACGACAAGGGTATTTTCGTCAGAAAAGCGGCGGATAGCTTCCCAGACAATTTGCATCTGTTGGAAATCTGATAAAAATCCACTGTAAATAGCCTGATAGGAACAGCCGATTTCTTCCCATTTTTCCATGAATAAACGTGTATCAGACAATACATCCGAACTATAACATGTCTGATATGTGATATTATTACTGGACAAGGTTGTCGGCAGGGGACAGACTTGAAACCCCATAGCAGAAATAACCGGTACGACAGCAGTCAGCGAGCAGCGGCCAAAAGAGCATAAATCATGAATGGCCAGTACACGCTTGGTAAACATGATCATCACCTCTTGGAATAATATATTATACCCATTGTATATGATATGTTGTATGAATACAAGTTGTATTTAGTTCTTTATGCAAATTATATATAGCCTGGAAGCAGGTAGGAAAAAAAGGATACCTGTAGTATACTAAAAGAAAAAGGGTATGGGAGGGATTGACATGAAAATTATTGACGGAACGCAGCGACTGCCTGAATTGAAGAAGATTATTATAGAATATACCGATTCTCTTCATATGGATCTGAGTTTTCAGAATCTGTCAGATGAACTGGCTCATCTGGAACAACGTTATGTACCGCCTTATGGCCGCATCTATGCAGCTGTGGCCGATGACGGAGCGGTTATTGGCTGTATTGCCTATCACCGCCACGATGACCGGCGCTGTGAAATGAAGCGGTTATATGTCAAACCGGCATACCGTCATCTTCATGCCGGGCGTATGCTCGTAGAGAAGATTGTCAATCAGGCCTGTGCAGATGGATATAAGGAAATGGTGTTGGATTCGTTTACCGATACGATGAAAAGCGCCATTCATACGTATGAACGATTCGGATTTACCGAAATCCCGGCGTATTATCATAATCCCATGCCCAATGTGATTTATCTGAAAAAAGATTTGTAAAGACGAAAGCCGCAACAAAATGAGCAGCTGCCCGTTTGTTGCGGCTTTACGTGTACGTGAGTTGTTTTATGAGATGACTGAACAATTATCTATAAGATTTTTAGATAGTTTCCTTGTTTTCACGCATCGAGTTTATTTTTATGGAGCATGATCTGCAGGATTTCCTTATCGGTCTGTTCCATACCTTTTTTGGCCAGTTCGCCAATATTGCGGATGGATTCATCGGGATTGTTGCTGACCAGGCCTTCACTACCGGTTACGCGGATATTGTGCAGGCTGAGCATGACTGCCCGGCAGGCGGCGTCGCAGGCTGTGGCGACTTTCAGGGTGCAGCTGTTGCCGGCGCCATCACATACCATACCGATATGGTCACCGGTCATGTTAGAAATGGTATCCTGCACGTCCTGGAATTTGCCTCCCAGGAGCCAGACCATCCCCGTAGCAGCTCCCATGGCGGCCGTGCCGCAGGCGCAGAGCGCGGAGAGTTTGGGAAGGAAGCTGTGAATGTAAATGGCCGTCATATGAGACATGGTAAGGGCGCGGATGAGCTGTTCCTTGGATGCCTTTACTTTCTGTGCCGTTACGACGACGGGAATGGTAGCCGTGATTCCCTGGTTGCCAGAACCGGAATTGGTCATGGCCGGAAGCGGGGCCCCTCCCATGCGGGCATCAGAAGCTCCGGCTGTCTTCATGATAATCATGTCCTGCAGGGCGTTACTAAGGAATCCCGTATGGATTTCTGATTTCATCGTATAACCGATGCAGTGGCCGTATTTTTCTGAAAGACCGACTTTGGATAATTCTTCATTTAATTTAGCGGCTTCTTCCATGAAGCGGATATCGTCAATGGGACATTCGGTTGCAAATTGATAGACATCCTTTAATGTCAGGTTGTTCAGGAACTGTTCTTCCGGAGAGATTTCGTCCCGGCTCATCGGCGGTGCTTCAAAGAGGACGGCATCGTCTTTTTCGATGCGCACGACATTGGTGTGATCGTCGGCAATGCAGACCCGTGCCGTATGGCCGCCACCATAGACTTTGGCTTCGGAATACAGTACATTGGGAACGTCGGCGATATCGACTGATACGAGCTTGTCAGCGACCATCTTTTTGCCCTTCCGTACGACGTCGGGAGACAAGCGTTTCAGTACCTGCAGACCGCCTTTGGGGTCACCGCCCAGTGCACCGACGGCTGCCGCGATGTACAGCCCCGGTGTTTCCGTTCCCGGCACGATGACGGCCATCCCGTTTTTCATCATGTTAGCCGATACCCTTGCTTCAATTTTTTCTACGGGCTGCCCCAGCTTTTCCGCAGCTACAGCCGATGCGTAGGCAAGCGATATCGGCTCCGTACACCCCGTGGCGGGTTTTACTTCTTTGTGCAGACAATCGACCATCTTTTCCCACATTTCTTCTAATTCCATGCAAATCGTCTCCTTTATAAAAACAAAATTTTAAGATAGACGTATCCTAATAAAATTATAAGGCAATCGGGAGACAATGTAAATGTTTAAAGTATTTAGAATCATATTCAATAAATATCACCATGCAATGGCTTGCAGGGAGTTCGTACGATGTATCGGTATATCTTGACAACCATTTCAAATAGCGTTAAGATATAGCTAAATTTCATAGGACGTGCGGCAAAGGCGCTGTTGGACATAGATCCGGCAGCGCCTTTTACTGTACCAGTTCCCATGAAATATGGATTTGTAAATTTTCATTAATTTCTTTATCACAAACATTGCATACTGTATACAACAGTGCGTGGCCAGGAGGGGTATCATGAGAACAGAACATGATTTTTTGGGAGAAATGAATGTGCCAGATGATGTATATTATGGCGTACAGACCATGCGTGCTTTGGAAAATTTCCATATTACAGGCAATCATCTCGACCCGGATTTCATTCATGCCATGGCGCTGGTCAAAAAAGCAGCCGCGCTGGCAAATATGAAGACAGGCCGTCTGCCGAAGAAAATCGGTACGGCTCTGGTACAGGCAGCCGATGAAATCCTGGCCGGGAAATGGCTTGACCAGTTCCCGGTCGATCCAATCCAGGGTGGTGCCGGTACATCGGTCAATATGAATATGAACGAAGTGCTCTGCAACCGCGCACTGGAAATCCTGGGGCAGCCCAAAGGACGGTATGATCTCGTATCACCGAATAATCATGCAAATATGGCCCAGTCCACGAACGATGTATTTCCTACGAGTATGAAGGTCTGCCTCATCCTCAAAGGAAAGAAACTGAACGAAGCATTGCGGGCTTTGGAAGCGGCTCTTCTCGATAAAGAAGAAGACTTTAAAGATGTCATCAAGATGGGGCGGACCCACCTGCAGGATGCCGTGCCGGTGACGCTGGGCCAGGAAATGGGGGCCTATGCTGCCGCTGTCCACCGGGGCCGCAAGCGCATCGAACGGGCGCTCGAAGGGGTGCACACCATCAACATGGGCGGTACGGCTGTCGGTACGGGCCTCAATGCGGAACCGGCGTATATCCGCGGCGTAGCAAAGGAATTGTCGGGCCTCACGGGGGAACTTTTCATGACGGCGAGCAACCTCATCGACATGACGAATAATACGGACGGCTTTGCCGAAGTGTCGTCGGCCATGAAATGCACGTCCCTGGTCCTCATCAAGATGGCCAATGATTTCCGCCTCATGGCTTCGGGTCCGCGCTGTGGCCTCAACGAATTGAAGCTGCCGGCCCGTCAGCCGGGCTCGTCCATCATGCCGGGCAAGGTCAATCCGGTCATGGCCGAAGTCCTCGACCAGGCCTGCTATCAGGTGATCGGCAACGACCTGGCCGTCACCTTTGCGTCGGAAAACGGCCAGTTCGAACTGAATGTCATGGAACCGGTCATGGCCTACAATCTCTTCAGTGCCATGAGCTGCCTGACCAATGCTATTCATGCCTTTATCGATAAATTACTCACGGGACTGGAAGCCAATCGCAGCCAGTGCCAGTACTGGGTCGACCACAGTGTGGGCATCATCACGGCACTGCTGCCGCATATCGGCTATGAAAAGGCGTCCTTCCTGGCTCGCGAAGCCTATGCGACGAAACGGCCGGTCCGGGATATCATCCGGGAACATCATATCCTGACAGATGAACAGATGGCTCACATTCTCTCGCCCTGGGAAATGACGACGCCCGGCATCGCTGGTGCGGCCTGGATGGAAGCGTCGCAGCAGAAAATCAGCGGCTGACGCTGGCTGCGTGGCTGGCGGCGACGCTTTCGATATCCGTCGGGATGCGTTTGTACGGTAATTTTTCCATGACCTGGTCCATGGCTTTGCCCAGGATTTCGTTGGGGTCATTGAGGATGGACGCTTCGTCTTCTTCGTAGCCGTGGGAACTGTAGCTCTTCAGCGTCTGGTCTTTGGCGTTGTAGGCGTAGACGGCGAGGTCGTACCAGCATTCCGTGTAGAATTCGTCATCGTCGTACCAGCCGCGGATGGCGTGGAACTGGCGCCAGACCCAGGTGCGGACGACAGGGACCAGGACGATGTCGGCTTTGTATTTTGTGGCCAGCTGCTGCAGTGTCGGTTCGTCAATAGAGGCCGGTGAGAGGGTTTCCGTGGCCAGCTGGCGGTCCCAGTAGGGCAGGCGGAAAGGCTGACGCAGGCGCTGGGTCATGAAGCGGACGGGGTAGCCGCTCTGGGTCGTGCTGACCAGGAGGACGGTACGTTCGTTGTCAAAGCGGGCCGTATCGGTCGTCGTGTCGGAAGCTGCGGTCGTGGTGACGGCAGGCGCCGGCTGGGCCTGCGGGGTGCTGGTCGTATCCGCTGCGAGAGCCGTGCTGGCCAGTAGGCAGAGGGTACAGAGGAAAAGCAGTATCTTTTTCATAGGCAGGATGCCTCCTTTTGCTGGATTTGCCTTCATTATACTACATTTTCGGGCCCTGATTCGGACACAGTTTCGACTCAGTTCAGGAAAGGGAAAGAAAAATGAATTTTGAAATAGCAAGAAGGCATACTTTTCAATTCTAAGATTTCATGCATCTCTTTCAAAAAGGTTTAACGAATCGGACTCGGATTTCAAATTTAAATAGTTTAAGTTTAACGTTTTAATTTGTAGCTTTTTAAGGATTACAACAAAAAAACTTCTTGACTTTCTCATACGCCGTGCGTATAATAAGCATCAACAAATCCACAGACACCGCGTTGACTGGGAGTAGTAAGGGCATCGCAGCATGACAGAGAACCGCCGCAGGCTGAGAGGCGGGATGCACCGAGACCTGAAGTCACCCATGAGCGGCTGCCCGAAACGAGAGGAGTAGACGCAGCCGGCAGACCACCGTTATCTGGTCAGGCATTACAAGGAACTGGGGGGTTCCCGAGATGCACAGAGGGGTCATCAGACAATAAGAGTGGTACCGCAGAGCTATACGCTTTGTCTCTTCAAACGGAGACAGAGCGTATTTTTTTACACCGGTGTCCGGATTTGTCAGGGTTTTATGTTTTTATCGTAGTTGGGTATACGCATCATCAGGGGGAATTAGTATGATGGATTTAATCGGAAAGTTAAGTGGGTTTGTTGGGAAGAATCTGACTTATATCGTCTTCCTCGTCGTTATCTGGGCGTATTTCATGCCGGGCGCGTTCTTGTGGGCTGTACCGCATACGGTCCTCTTGTTGGGCGTCATCATGTTCGGGATGGGCATGACGCTGCATGCGAAGGATTTTCGTCTCATCTTGCAGCGGCCGAAGGAAGTCCTCATCGGCTGCGCCTGTCATTACACGATTATGCCGCTCATCGCCTATGCTCTGGTCATGGCATTTCAGATGCCGCCTGATATGGCTGTCGGCATGATTCTCCTGGGCTCCTGCCCGAGTGGCACGGCGTCCAATGTCATGGGCTTTTTGGCGAAAGCTGATGTGCCCCTGTCCGTTTCGATTACGACCTGCTCGACGCTGCTGGCACCGATCATGATGCCCTTCATCGTCTGGGGTCTCGCTGGCCAGTGGGTTGAAGTTTCCTTCTGGGCCATGGCCATGACGGTCATGAAAGTTATCCTCGTGCCGCTGGTTCTGGGCCTCATCGTCCATCGCATCATCGGGGAAAAACACGTTACCAGTCTCTCGAAGGTCCTGGTCCTGGTTTCGGCCTTTGGCGTACTGGTCATCGTCGGCGGCGTTATTGCCGTAAACGGGGCCAAGATTCTGGAAATGGGCTTCTTCATCATCCTCATGGTTCTCATTCACAACCTGGGCGGTTTCCTCATCGGCTATATCATTACGGGTAAATTGGGACTGGGTAAACGGCAGCAGCACTCCGTTACGCTGGAAGTCGGTATGCAGAACGACGCCCTGGCTATCTCGCTGGTCTCCGTCTTCTTTGCTCCGGCCGTAGCTATCCCGGCCGCCGTAGGTGCCGCTATCCATCAGGTAACGGGCTCCATCCTGGCTGGCATCTTCGCCCGCAATATGGACAAGATTGAAGCACGGGAAGCAGAAAAGCAGCAGGAAACGATTACCGTACCGGCGCAGCATTGAGAGCGCAGCATGTGGAGACGGACTCAGAGATGGAAGTGTCCGAAGGCCTGAAGAATTAGTACGACTATCAGCTGATTTTAGTACTGTGTAGCAATTGCCGTCCTTGATAAGGAGAGGCTTCCAGTCCGACGAACTGACGCTGTATCAGAATGTCGATTATAGCACCGTGTAGCAACAAGCTGTCCCTTTGGGAAAGTCCCCGTAGGGGAAAAGGGGTTGGTACAGCCTATTCGGTAGATTGTAGCACTGTGTAGCATGGCTCCCTTGATAAGGGCCTTTTTGGCCCGCAAGGTTGACTTCCAGGAAGCGCAAGGCACAGCCGTCCTTACGGGCCTTTTTGGCCCAGCAGGTATCGACCAACGGGAGATGCAGGCTGGCTTGCCAAAACGGACAGCAGAGATGAAGGAGGGCCACGAAGTGGCGGAAGGGGTTTCCAAAACGGACAGTAGAGATGAACCGCTTGCGGTGGTAAGGTTCTTTCATCATCTGAGTACCCATATCTGAGTCCGAGGTTTTGGCTTGCGAACCGGCGTCATCTCAGTCCGTAGAAAAGGACTCAGATGATAAGACTCTGATTTTATGAAGAACCCCACCGCCTTTCAGGCTCGTCCTCCCCTTCACAAGGGAGGCATCTGGTACGTCGAACCGACGTTATATATGATTCGTTGATTGTAGCACCGTGTAGCAAGGCGTCCCTGCGATGAGCAGCGAACCGGCTTTGAAGGAGCTTGCGACGCGCAAAGTCGTGTGAGTCGCCATACCGAAACGCAGAGATTGCCTACTATATCTAAATAGATAGACAAGAAAGCCGTGGTTTCGGTAAGGGAAGCTGTCTGCGTAGCAGACTGAAGGGTTCTTTCATCATCTGAGTCCCCGTATCTGAGTCCTAGTCCGAGTCCGAGGCACGCAGCTTGTCAGCCAGGCAGATTGTCTAATAATGTTATATATAACAAGGGGCAGCGCACAATATGATGCGATGCCCCTTGTTTTTGCTATTCTATATTTTCTTAAAATTATTTTGCCATCTATTAATCTATTGAAGCTAACCATACTTTCTGTTACACTAAAATAGCGAGATAGTTCGATGTATTCGGTTTTCCCTCACGAAAGTGGGGTGATCAGCATGTCCGTATTCGAAACGTTATCCTTAATGGTAGCTTTCGCTACGCTTATCGTGCTGGTTATTTCAGTGTGTAAGCATTAATATTCTGAAATACTGAAAAAAACCGCATACCAGCGGTACACGGCCTTCTTCAACTATAATTATTGAGAGGAGAGCCGATGTAGCGCCATCGGACTATCTCCTTTTTTAGTATATCATGAACGAGCGGAAAAGGAAAGAGCCGTTCGTCGTTTGGCGAAGACTGCGGTTCGTCGAACCGGCGGTATCCTGGCCCGTAAAAAGGACTCAGATAATAAGACTCAAATTTTAACAGAACCCCACCGCCCTTCGGGCCCGTCCTCCCGCTTATCAGGGGAGGCTTCCAGTCCGACGAACCGACGATGTATCAAGACGTTGATTTTAGCACGGTGTAGCAAGGCGTCCCTGTGAGGGGCCTTTTTGGCCCGCAAGGTTGGCTCATGGAAAGCACAAGGCACAGCCGTCCCTACGGGAAGGAGGGCCACGAAGTGGCGGAAGGGGTTTCCAAAACGGACAGCAGAGATGAACCGCTTGCGGTGGTAAGGTTCTTTCATCATCTGAGTACCCATATCTGAGTCCGAGGTTTTGGCTTGCAAACCGGCGTCATCTGAGTCCGTAGAAAAGGACTCAGATGATAAGACTCTGATTTTATGAAGAACCCCACCGCCTTTCAGGCCCGTCCTCCCCTTCACAAGGGAGGCATCTGGTACGTCGAACCGACGTTATATATGATTCGTTGATTTTAGCACGGTGTAGCATGGCGTCCCTGTGAAGGGAAGCTGTCTGCGTAGCAGACTGAAGGGTTCTTTCATCATCTGAGTCCCCGTATCTGAGTCCTAGTCCGAGTCCGAGGCACGCAGCTTGTCAGCCAGGCAGATCATCTATTGATGTATATATAACAAGAGGCATCGCATGAAATCGTGCGATGCCTCTTGTTTTTACTATACTGAAAAAAGCCGCATACCAGCGGTACACGGCCTTCTTCAACATAAATATTAAGATGAGGAGAGCCGATGTGCAGCCACCGGACTATCTCTTTCTTAGTATATCATGAACTGGCGGAAAAAGGAAGGCGAACGGGTGCCATCAGAAATGCGTGATGTCTCCCAGAAGCGGCGTCGTGTCGTCCATGTGGGGCAGCATCTGTTCCAGAGCCTGGAGCATGGCGCCTTTATCCTTGGGCAGGGTACCGCCTACGGGGTAGAGGTTGGAGACGTGATTACTGCGGAAGATGCAGGGCCGCGTGACGTTTGTATTCCGGAGGATTTCGTCCAGTTCCCGGATGAAGCCCCGTGCCGTGAGCGGTGTGAACGTGCCCTGCTGCACTTCCTGATAGAGCGGCACACTAGGCGGGATGATCAGGGAGAGCGCGCTGAGCATGGTGGGATTGATGGCAGACACGACTTCCGCCGTGTGCAGGGCGTGTTCATGGGTCCGTTCCTGACCACCCAGGCCGAGAAGAATCATGGCAGATAATTTAAATCCCGCAGCCAGCGCTTTCTGGCCGGCCCGCACGGTGAGTTCCGCCGTCGTACCCTTATGGACCCGGGTGAGGACCGCATCGTCGCCGCTTTCGATTCCCGTATAGAGAATTCCAAGACCTGCTTCGTGAAGTGCAGTCAGTTCTTCCGGTGTCTTGCGGTCGATGTCAGCCGGAGTCGCATAGGCGCCGACGCGGGTCAGGCGGGGGAACAGGTCATAGCATTTTTTTATGATGTGCAGCAGGTCTTCCGTCTTCAGGACCAGGGCGTCGCCGTCGGCGATGAAGACGCGGCGGATGTACGGATAGGCCGCGGCACCGCGTTCGATGATGCCGTCGATTTCACTCAGGGGACGTATGCGGAAGTGCGATTCCTTATACATCGGGCAGAATGTGCACGTATTGTGGGAACAGCCGATGGTGGCACGCAATATGAAACTATAGGCTTCGCTGGGGGGACGAAATACCATGCCTTCAGCGTCATCAATATACATATCTATCATCCTTTCATGGGAGAATGGTACTATTATACTATACTTTATATCTTATAGTAAAAAGATTTGTGCAACCGGCAGGTGATTCTGGATAGATTAACCATTCATATTGACAAATATCAATGTGAATGGTATTCTTATCACATAGATGAAAATAAATGTGATAAGGAGGCGTACCAGATGTGGCTGTTTATTCAAAATCAGATCTTAGGGATGCAATGGTTGAACGGACTGATTTCTGATGGATTAATTCGGGCCGGTGTAGATATAGAAAGCCGGCTTGGCGGCAGTCTGCAGTTCTTTTTATATGATGTCATCAAGATTACCTTGCTGCTCTGTGTCCTGATTTTTGCTATTTCGTATATCCAGAGCTTTTTCCCTCCCGAGCGGAGCCGGAAAATTATGGGACGGTTCCATGGAATCGGGGCGAATATCATGGGAGCTTTGCTGGGAACGGTCACTCCCTTTTGTTCATGCTCATCCATTCCGCTGTTTATGGGATTTACCAGTGCCGGTCTTCCGCTGGGAGTTACCTTTTCGTTCCTCATTTCGTCGCCTATGGTAGATCTGGGGAGTCTCGTCCTGCTGATTAGTATTTTTGGTTACAAGATTGCAGCGGCTTATGTCGTGTTTGGACTTATCATTGCCGTCATAGGGGGCTCGATCATAGAACGGATACATCTGGAAAATGAGGTCGAAGATTTTATCCGTCAGGCTGTTGCAGGCCCGGATATAGAACCGGCTGAACTGACCGTATGGGACAGGCTGGAATTCGCCAGAGACCAGATGACTGGAACATTTAAAAAAGTATTTCCCTATATCCTGATCGGCGTAGGTATAGGAGCGCTGATTCATAACTGGATTCCGGAAACTATGGTCGAAACGGTGCTTGGCAGTCAGAATCAGTGGGGCGTCATCCTTGCGACGCTGGTAGGCGTTCCTATGTATGCAGATATTTTTGGAACCATTCCCATTGCCGAAGCACTGCTGGGAAAAGGTGCTCTCCTTGGTGCCGTCCTCAGTTTCATGATGGCCGTGACGACACTCAGCCTGCCGTCCCTGATTCTCCTGCGCAAGGCGGTAAAGCCGAAATTGCTGGGCGTCTTTGTAGCTATTTGTGTTGTGGGAATCATCCTGGTCGGATATGGTTTCAATGCTCTGCGATATGTATTATTGTGAGGTGGTAAGATGAATGCTATGGATGTGTCCCTCATATGTAAGGCGCTGGGAGATTCTAACCGTCTGCAGATTGTCGGGCTGCTGACAAAGGGAGAAATGTGCGCCTGTAAGTTATTGGAACATTTTCAGATTACCCAGCCCACGTTATCTCATCATATGAAAATACTGACAGAATGTGGGCTGGTAAAAAGCCGTAAAGAATGGAAGAATACATACTATTCCCTTAATTGTGATGTCCTTACGGCATTCCGTTCCTTTATTGATTCCCTGAATTGCGGCCCTGCCTGTTACCGGAAGGCGGAGCCCTGTTCCGATAAGGACGGAAACGGCGCAGACCGGTAATATCACATAAGGCTGAGGTGAATCGTATGAATCGTAAAGAATCGGGGATTAATTTTTTTCAAAAATATCTTACAGTCTGGGTTCTGCTCTGTATGGCAGCGGGAATACTGATTGGACATAGTATCCCGCAAATACCTGCCGTATTAGGGAGCATGGAAATTGCAGGCATATCGATCCCCATTGCCGTGTTGATATGGATTATGATTTATCCAATGATGATCAAAGTAGATTTCCAGAGTGTCCGGGAAGTCGGCAGGAACCCCAAAGGTTTATTTGTTACCTGGATTACGAACTGGCTGATTAAACCATTTACGATGTATGGCATTGCTTATGTTTTTCTCTTTGGCTTTTTTTCCAGCTGTATGACGCCGGAATTAGCAAAACAGTATCTGGCCGGCGCCGTCCTTTTGGGTGCGGCACCGTGTACGGCTATGGTTTTCGTCTGGAGCACGCTGACCCATGGGAATCCGGCATATACGGTAGTTCAGGTAGCTACAAATGATCTCATCATTCTGATAGCGTTTGTTCCTATCGTAAAATTTCTTCTGGGAGTTTCTCAGGTTATCGTTCCGTATAGTACACTGTTTATCAGTGTCGGTTTATTTGTTGTCTTGCCTTTGCTGGCAGGCATTATCACGCGGATACAGGTCATCAGGAGTAAAAGCCGGGAATATCTGGAACAAGTTTTTATCCATCAATTTGATGGAGTTACGACCATTGGATTATTATTAACTCTGATTATTATCTTTAGCTCCCAGGCTGATATGATTCTCAGCAATCCGTTTCATATTGTCCTCATTGCCATCCCGCTGACGATTCAGACATTTTTTATTTTCTTCATAGCTTACGGAGCTTCCAGAGTCGTACATCTTCCCTTTGAAATTGCGGCACCGGCAGGCATGATCGGAGCTTCTAATTTTTTTGAATTAGCCGTTGCCGTAGCTATCGCTTTATTTGGTACGACCAGTCCGGCAGCACTGGCAACAACCGTAGGGGTATTGACAGAAGTTCCCGTTATGTTGGCATTAGTCTGGATAGCTAATCATACAAAGGGGTGGTTCAAGTATGAAAAAACGTAAACCCGTTGTCGTCTTTATTTGTACCCATAATGCCTGCCGCAGTCAGATTGCCGAGGCTTTCGGGAGAGTGATGGCAGGAGATGTTTTTACCAGTTATTCTGCCGGTACGCATAGTAAAGACGCCATCAACCCCGATGTCGTACGTCTGATGGCGGAAAAATATGGTATAGATGTTATAAAAAACGGACAGAGGCCCAAGCAGCTTTCAGAACTTCCCCGTGCAGACTGGGTCATTACCATGGGATGTGGTGTACAGTGCCCGGCTGTCCGGGGCAGGCATCATGAAGACTGGGGGCTGGAAGATCCGACAGGGAAAGATGATGCAGCTTATATTGATGTCATGGAACAAATCCGGCGGTATATTGCCAGGTTGAAAGAAAAGATAGAACAGGAGGATGATGTATGATGAAAATCAAAGTATTAGGAAGCGGATGCAGCAAATGCGAAGCCCTGCTGGCAGCGACGAAAGAAGCCGTCCAGCACCTCGGTATTGATGCCAGGATTGAGTACGTAACGGATTTTGCCCAGATTGCCCGGTATGGCGTCATGAGCACACCGGCCCTTGTCGTAGACGAAAAAGTGGTATCGGCAGGCAGAGTACTCAAAGCCGGTCAGATAGAATCACTCCTGAAATAGGGCCCAGAAAAAAACGGCAGCAGCTGTGCAGTGAAAACTGCGCGGCTGCTGCCGTTTTTTTTGCCGGTGTGACTATTATTTTCCGTGTTTTGTCTGGAATGCAATCATATGGGCTTCTTTATCGGTGTGGCCTTCGGCCTTTGCCTTTTCGATGAGAGCCAGCATTTCTTCATAAGCTGTCGGGATGATGCGGGTGATCCGGCCCTGGGTGTCATCCCAGTTTTCCAGGAGTCGGCGGCCCAGTTCGCTGCCGGTGTACTGGACATGGCGGGCGAGCATTGCTTTGACGATGGCGATTTCGCCTTCATCGGTGAGGTCTCCCAGATGTACCAGATCCTGGTTGCAGTTTGTCGGCTCCAGGTCGTAGACATAGGCGATACCGCCGGACATGCCGGCCGCGAAATTCCGGCCCGTACGTCCCAGAACGAGGACGCGGCCACCGGTCATGTATTCACAGCCGTGATTGCCTACGCCTTCGACGACGGCCGTAATACCGCTGTTACGGACGCAGAACCGTTCACCGGCAATGCCGTTGATATAGGCTTCGCCGCTGGTAGCGCCGTAAAAAGCCACGTTGCCGATGATGATGTTGTCTTCTGCCGGGAATACTGATTCTACCGGTGGATGGACGATAATCTTGCCGCCCGACAACCCTTTACCGAGATAGTCATTGGCGTCACCTTCCAATTCCAGCGTCAGTCCTTTGGGGATGAAGGCACCGAAGCTCTGACCGGCCGATCCGACGAAGCAGAGCTTGATTGTATCTTCGGCCAGACCTTCTTCTCCGTAGCGCCGTGTAATTTCGCTGCCCAGGAGAGTACCTGTCACGCGGTCCGTGTTTTTGATGCGCAGGCGGGCACGGATGTGTTTTTTCTGTTCCAGGGCCGGACGGCACATGCGCACCAGTTTCGACATGTCCAGTGTCTTGGAAATTTCATGGTCCTGGGGTGTCGTGAAGTGATGACCGATGCGGATATCCGTGTATGGACGATAGAGGAGCTGCTTCAGATTGACTGTGGAAGCCTTCCAGTTCGGTGCCGTGTCTTTCTGCTTCAACAGATCATAACGGCCCACCATGTCGTCGATTTTGTGGAATCCCAGACGGGCCATGATTTCCCGCAGGTCCCGGGCGATGAAATGCATGAAATTAATGATATATTCCGGCTTGCCTTTGAAATTCTTCCGCAGCTTTTCATTCTGTGTGCACACACCGTACGGGCAGGTGTTGAGGTGACATACGCGGAGCATATGGCAGCCGATAGCCATAAGGGGCGCCGTGCCGAATCCAAAGAGTTCAGCGCCGAACAGAGCGGCAATGGCTACGTCGCGGCCCGTGAGCAGTTTGCCATCCACTTCGACGCGTACCCGGTCGCGGAGCTGATTGAGGAGCAGTGTCTGCTGTACTTCCGAAAGGCCGATTTCCCAGGGAAGTCCGGCATGGCGCAGACTGGTCCGCGGAGATGCCCCGGTACCGCCATCGAAGCCGCTGATGGTCAATTCATCGGCTTTTGCCTTGACGACGCCGGCGGCAATGGTACCGATGCCGGCGCCACTGGTCAGTTTGACGCCGATACGGGCGTTGCGGTTGGCATTCTTCAGGTCGAAAATGAGTTCTGCCAGATCTTCGATGGAATAAACGTCGTGATGCGGTGGCGGTGAAATGAGGGCGACGCCAGTCGTGGCATGGCGGGTTTTGGCGATGTCGGGATAGACCTTGCTGCCGGGCAGATGGCCGCCTTCGCCGGGCTTGGCACCCTGGGCGCACTTAATCTGTAGTTCTGCCGCATGGACCAGATAGTTGCTGGTTACACCGAAACGGGCCGAAGCGACCTGTTTGATCTTATCATTGGTATCGGTATCAAACCGGGCTGCGTCTTCGCCGCCTTCGCCAGTATTGCTCATGCCGCCGAGACGGTTCATGGCCCGGGCCACACATTCGTGGGCTTCCTTGCTGAGGGCACCGTAACTCATGGCACCGGTACGGAACCGTTTGACGATATTATCTTCCGATTCGACTTCTTCGATGGGGATGCTGCAACCGGCAGGATAGACGAAGTCCAGCAAATCGCGCAGCCGGTACGTAGACGACGTATTGACCCGTTCGGCATATTCGCGGTAGAGGTCATAATCATTTGTACGGCAGGCTTTTTGCAGAAGCTGGACTGCCTGGGGATCGATGATATGAGCCTGTCCGCCTTTGCGGTACTGATAGATATCTCCCTTTGGCAGGGTATCACCGCCAGAAAAAGCAGCTTCATGACGCAGGGCGTTTTCTTTGGCTATTTCTTTCAGGCCGATGCCGCCAATGGGGCTGGGCGTATTGACAAAATACTTCTGGATCAGATCGCGGCTGATACCGACGGCTTCAAAAATCTGGGCGCCGTGGTAGCTGTGTATGGTGGAAATGCCCATTTTGGACATGACGGCCAGCATGCCGTTGACCGAGGCCTGGATATAGTTTTCCCGAGCTTCCTCGCAGGAGATTTTGCCCAGTTTCTTCTTTGCAGCCAGTTCTTTGATGGATTCCAGTGCTACATACGGATTGACGGCGGTGATGCCATAGCCGACGAGGGTGCAGAAGTGATGGATTTCCCGTGGTTCCCCTGATTCCAGGATGAGACCGACATCAGAACGGACGGTCTTGCGGATGAGGAAATGATGGAGTGCAGCCGTAGCCAGCAGGGCCGGGATGGCAGCCATGCGGGAATTGATGCCCCGGTCGGACAGAATCAGGATATTGGCACCGTTGCGGATAGCTTTCAGCGCGTCGATACAGAGTGATTCGATAGCCGTTTCCATAGCGTCGGGGCCGCCGCCTACGGGATACAGCATAGAAATGACCGATGTGTGGAGCTTATCTGTCATGAGTGATTTGATGACCGCCATTTCTTCATTGGTGAGAATAGGTCGTTTTAGGTAGAGAGCGGCCGTGTTTTCGTCATCGGGATCCATGATATTGGCGACGTTCCCTGCCATGACGAGTGAACTCATGACGATGTTTTCCCGTACGCCGTCGATGGGCGGATTGGTGACCTGGGCGAAGTTTTCCTGAAAGTAATCATACAGCAGCTGGGGACGGTCCGACAGAACGGGCAGGGATACGTCCATCCCCATCGAGTCAATGGGCTGCTTGCCATCGCGGGCCATTGGCAGGATGATTTTATCCATGTCTTCCTGCGTATAGCCAAAGACCATTTCCTGTTCTTTCAAATCGTATGGTATCGTCTTGTCACTGCCGATGAGATTCTGGCGGGACATGAGATCGTCCAGATCGATGACGTGCTTTTTATACCATTCCCCATAGGGAAATTCCGTAGCAATCTGCTGCTTGATTTCTTCATCGTCGATGATGCGCTGCTGCTGCGTATCGACGAGGAGCATTTTCCCTGGCTGAAGACGGCCTTTATAAAGAACATCTTCCGGCGGAATGGAGAGTGCCCCTACTTCCGAACTGGCGATGACCCGGTCGTCGCGGGTGACATAATAGCGGGCAGGACGCAGGCCGTTGCGGTCGAGCATGCCGCCGATGACGATGCCGTCACAGAATCCGATAGCGGCAGGGCCGTCCCACGGTTCAATCATGAAGTTATGATAGCGGTAGAAATCCCGTTTTTCCTTGCTCATGAGCGGGTCTTTTTCCCATGGTTCGGGAATCATCATCATCATGGCATGGGGAAGGGAGTGTCCTGTCATATACAGATATTCCAGGCAGTTGTCGAACATGGCCGAGTCGCTGCCACTGTCATCGACGACGGGAAAGACCTTTTCCAGATCTGGAAAATCACTGGATTTGGATTTGCTTTCCCGGGCATTGAGCCAGTTTACATTCCCCTGGATGGTGTTGATTTCTCCGTTGTGGACGATATAACGGTTCGGATGGGCCCGGGCCCAGCTGGGGAATGTATTGGTGCTGAACCGGGAGTGGACGAGTGCCATGGAGGTCGTAAAATCCAGGTCGGACAGGTCCAGATAAAAATGGCGCAGCTGGATAGAAGTCAGCATGCCTTTATAGACAATGGTCCGCGAAGACAGACTGGCAATGTAGAAATCGGAGCCCTTTTCCTGACTGGCCGGGATGATCTTCTTTTCCGCCATCTTGCGGATGACATATAACTTGCGTTCAAAATCCATCGGGTTGGTCATAGAGGAATCTTTGCGGATAAAGACCTGCAGAAAATGAGGACGGATTGTCTTGGCGATGCTCCCGATGAGGCTTTCATCGACCGGTACGTCACGCCAGCCGAGGATGGACAGGCCTTCTTCTTTGACAATCTTTTCAAATTCTTCCATCTGCTTCTTGCGGAATGTTTCGTAGCGATGGGCAAAAATCATGCCGACACCATATTCTCCTTCTGGCGGCAGGGTAAAGCCTAGGACTTCACATTCCCGGCAGAAGAACTGATGCGGTATCTGTACGAGGATTCCTGCACCGTCACCGCTCTGGGCATCGGCGCCTTCAGCGCCGCGGTGCTTCAGATTTTCCAGGATGGTTAGAGCCTGGTCGATGATATCATAAGATTTTTTCCCCTTCATATTGACGACGAAGCCAATGCCACATGCATCGTGTTCGAATGCCGGATCGTACAGCCCCTGCGGTGCCGGCAGATCACGTAATTTTTTATACATATCGATTCCCCCTCTTCATATCCCCCCGGTACAACGCAGATGTATTTTTATAACGCATACAATAAACGTTGTACAGATTGGAATTTATTATAAAGGTGAAATGTCGTTATGTCAATAAAAAATTCAAAAATAATATTGTATACATTGACAAAAATAAAGACATATAGCCAAAATAGTTTACCTTTTATTGAATTTGCGATAAAATAAAATCATTTTAACTATGATAAATAATCATAAAATGAGAGCATTGATGATGCCGGTGATTTCTGTACCTGTATAGAATATGCAAAAAAAGACCGCACACCATGAGCCTTGGGTTCATGGCAATACGGTCTTATCAGGATAGGCAATAGAATTCGTTTTATACAGTTTTAATCAGATCGGCAAATTGTTTCCGGAACAGGCCGGCTCCGCCGTTGGCCGGATGACGAGTAGCAACCGCAGGAATGCCTGCGGCCTGCAGTGTTTCGGCCGCTTTGCGCCCGATGGCACCGATACGCAGGGGCTGTTGACAGAGCGCGAGGAGCTGGCGGGTGTACGCGAGGCCTGCCGATAATTCTTCATCCGTCGGTGTGCGGTTGGAAAAGGGCGAATCCTTGTGGGGATGAAAGGGAAAAATATTCCAGAGCAGGACGTCCCGCGGATTGAGACCGTTGTCCAGGATGGCACCCCATACGTACGTATCTGTCGGTTCATTCATGCCGTGATCTCTCTGGGGGCGGCTGGTCATATACGGAGAGTCGGGACGGCTCGTGCGCTGTCCTGCATGGCCCAGGACCATGGCACTGGTCACTTGTTTGTGGGCGCCGAGGAGCATCCGTTCGCATGTGATGGCGATACCCGTGAACCGGCATCCCTGATATCCCGCGGCTTCGGCGACAAAGAGGTAACGGGCCTGCCCGATACGCTGGGCCAGATACTCCTGCAGCTGGTGACGGCGGATTTCCGGTGCCTGTGGTCCCAGATCGCACGTACGGTCATAGTCCCGCCAGGGGTTGCATACAGCCGGGCTGGTATACGTCTGGAGAGAGTGAATGAAATCTTCTATGGTCATGGCAAAGCCTCCTTTGTGTAAAACAGGTAACAAGCGCCTATCTTTCCGGCTTCTCTGGTAAGGGGATAAAATTCTGACTGGACATAATCGCTATAACGGCCCCGTGGCACGAGGATGGTTACCCTTTCCCCTGCCGAAAGGCGCGCCATGAGATGCGGGCTGTCTTCTTCCGGGAAAGGATGTTTGCCGGCCCAGACAGAAGAACGGTGCAGCCGGGCATTTTCATCGTATCCGGCCGGCTCTGTATACAAAGCGGTACGGCCCGTGTAATAGGTAAAGGATGCGCGGTACTCTTCAAAGAAGTAGAGCTGCCCCTGTAAGGCTTCTCCCTGATGGAGGAATGCCGATGCCGACCGATAATCATAGAACGGTACCAGACCCTGATAGAGGACCAGAATATAGATGACAGCCGTACCGATGGCTGTCATGACAGGCAGTGCCGGGAAGGCATGGGTCTTCTGGGCAGCCAGGAGCAGGACGATAGAGAGGAAAATGAATATGTACAATCCGGTCCAGCTTCCGGGAACGAAGGCCGCCTTTTTGAATAATAAGGGAGCAGTGGCGAAGAGCAGCCACCAGATGATGACTGGAGCGGTAAGAATCGTCCAGAACCGGGCCCTGTTTTTTTCATATAAATCTCCGATACCTAGTATGGCAAACAGGAGAAGCGGAATATTGGCAATATAGGCGTAGGTAGGATATTTCGTTGCAACGAGAGTATAGAACAATATCGTTCCCAGTGCCCAGATCATCATGAACTGATATTCGGCGCCATCATGACGGCGATGCCATGCTCCGTAAAGTGCGGGCCCGGTCCAGGGAAGCAGACTGACGGGGACGAGCACCAGATAATAATACCAGACGTTGACTTCCGGGTGTTCCGATGCGGTGGCTCTGGCTACATTGTGCAGTCCCAGGAATCCGTCGATAAAATCGTTTCCGTGGAGCTGATACATAATTCCGTACCAGGGCAGACAGAGTAGGAGAAACAAGGCAATTCCCTGAGGCTGGAAAATCCGGCGCAGCAGTGATGCATCACGGCGCAGGGCGGCAAAGACCAGCAAAAACGTACCGGGCAGGACGATGCCGACCGGGCCTTTGGTAAGAACGGCCAGGGCGGCCATGGCATAGGCGGCCGTCATGTAGGGGCTCCGATTTTCTGTCAGGCCGATATAGGCAAAAAACAGGGTGGCTTCTGTAAAGAAGAAGAGAATCTGATCAGTAATGATAGAATGGGATACGGCCCAGACCTCCAGACTGGTGGCCATGACGGCGGCTCCCAGGACAGTCAGTTCCCGCCGGGTGCCACGGTGCAGCAGATACCAGGAAAACAGGACGACCGATCCCATGCCGAACACGGCTCCCGGCAGGCGGGAAGCAAAATCGCTGAATCCCAGCAGCGTATAAGACAGGCTGAGCATCCAATAGATGAAAATCGGTTTATCATACCAGAATGTATCGAAAATCCGGGGAGAAATCCAATCGCCGGACAAGATCATTTCCTTTGCTGTCAGTGCGTAATTTGATTCTACCGGATCGGTGATGGGCAGAGACGCATTGCCTGTAAGGAAAAATAAAAGGCTGACAATGGCGATAGCGAGTAAGAGACTGCGGGCTTTCATGTAAGACTCCTTTCCAGTGGGCCGTATGTGACAGAAAAAAACTGCCGCACGATGAGGTATGCGGCAGCAGATGGCACAGATTATTCCGTCTGGCGGCGGTTGCGGCTGCGGCGGTATTTCCAGAGACCGACGACGGCAATGACGGCGCAGACGATGCCCATTCCGATGAGCAGCTGATGGTTATACTGGATCAGGTCACGCCAATGACTGCCCAGTACGGAGCCGGCCCAGACGAGCAGCAGTGTCCAGGGAATGGTGCCGATAATCGTAAACAGTACGAACCGGCCGAAGGGATAACGGGCGACGCCGGCCGGAAAGGAAATGAATGTCCGTACGCCGGGCAGGCAGCGGCAGATGATGACGGCAATACCACCGTACTTATTGAACATCTTTTCGGCCATATTGAACTTTTTTTCATTGAAGAAGATATATTTGCCGTATTTCAAGAGCAGAGGACGGCCGCCATACGAACCGAGCCAGTAACTCAGAATTGAGCCGGTCACGCCGGCTGCGCAGGCGATGATAAAGGTCGTCCAGAAATCGAAAATATGTTGTGAAATGAGAAATCCCGCAAAACCGAGGACGACTTCGCTGGGAACGGGAATATTGGCATTTTCGGCTACCATGGCCACGAACATGGCTGCATATCCATAGACTTCCATTAATTGCAGCAATGTATCCATAGAATTCATCCAACTCCTTAGGTGAAAAAAGAAAGTATATAACTGACTTATCCTATCATAGCATAGATAGGAGCCTTTGTGCCAGTAGGGGGGCGAAAATTAAGGAATTATTTAAATCCCCGTCAGCGCGTTTTAAAGCAGCCCAGATGGCATAAGGCATATTTGTAGACGAAATATCCGTAGAACAAGGTCAGGCCCAGAGCCAGTATCAGTTTGAGCGGAGCGGCAATTGTAAGGGGCAGGAGAAAGTACATGATGTTTTCCAATACCGGTTCGCTCAGATACCAGACGGGGTAGGCCATATGGGACAAGGTGAGCAGCGTCTGCGAACTCTGATCTCCCCAGCGGGCAAAGACAGCAATCAGACCGAGTGTCCCCGAAAGAGACAGGAAGGCGAGGGTGATGGCGTGATAATAGGGAAATACATTGTATATAATAGAAAAGCCAATGGCCGCAGCAATCCAGACATTTCCTGGGACGTAACCTCCCTGGATGAACCAGCGGTGTTTGGCTGCGTAGATGCCGAGGAGAAAGTATAAGGCCGCCGTGATAAGCCAGCTCGGCTGAAAACCCAGACCGGCAAAAAATGCCTGGACGGCGGAAAGACTTTGCGGTGACAGGCCGAGCAGCCCGAAGTAGACGGCCAGGGCTAAAATGAGATGAACGCCAACGAAGAGAATGAGGAAGAGCGGGGATGGAGACGAAATTTCCGTATGGCGAAGGGCCTGATGATTGAGCTTTTTGGCTGCCATGAGCAGCAGGATGAACAGCAGGAGCACTGCCAGAAATCCGTATATTCCCAACGTGAATCCCCGGCCCAGGAAGCGTTGCGTAAGGAAAGTGAAAAATCCCGCGCTGTATCCCGTGCTGCGGGCGCTGATCCAGGCTATTTCCGGCATCATGATGATTATAGCAAACAGCAAAGGCCAGCCCAGACGCAGCCAGCGTCCTTTGAAATATGGCTGGAACAGGCGGATCCGCAGATTCGACGCGCTAAAATAGCCGCTGATAAAAAAGAGGACCGGAATGACCAGTGTCATGGCAAATTCATAAAAGAGATAATAAAAAGGGGTGATAGTACCCGGCTGGCCGGCAAAGACGTAATGAGGTGGCATAAACGGAGCCGGCAGGAATGAACCGGCTGCCAGGCAGAGAATACCCAGAAAAATGACAAACGTGCGCAGATTATCGAGATAAAATATATGTTTACCCATCAGGAAGGCTCCTTTCTGTAAACATGGTGTATAAGGAATATAGACATACAGTATAAACGCTGGGCGTAGATTTTCCTTCCGACGTATATTATACTATAACCAATATAAAGAAAAAGTGAAGATTTTGTTTTTTTGATGAATAGGAGTGATGCCCATGATGATTAGTACCAGTGACAGCATCATACGGCTCATCGTGGCTATTATCCTGGGTGGCCTGATCGGGTATGAACGGGAGGCCCGGAGCCAATCTGCCGGTTTGCGTACTCATATCCTCGTATGCCTCGGCGCCTGCCTGTGCATGATTATTTCTATTAATATCGCCCTCGATTTCTATTCTGTCTATGGCTATACCCGTTCGGATCCCGAACGGATTGCAGCCCAGGTCATTTCTGGTGTAGGGTTTCTCGGAGCCGGCACGATTCTGGCTAATCAGAAGGGACACAGTGTCAAGGGCCTGACAACGGCGGCCAGCATCTGGGGTGTGGCTGCCGTCGGGCTGGTCGTCGGTGCCGGCTATCTGGTGACAGCGGCGGCTGCGACAGTGCTCATATTTATCGTCCTCACCGTCTTTGTCCGTCTGGATAAGATGATGCGGAAACGGGGACGTCATTCCTACGTATTGCACCTGACGATGCGCAATACGGTGGGGCAGTCCCGCCGCCTGTCGGAGTATCTGCAGCACCATCAGCTGACACTTCTTTCCTTTCGCACTCTTTCTGGAGAAGAAGAGGAAAATGTCGAACTGGAATTGACGGTACACGTAGGAGAAGAACTGAGTCAGAGCGAACTCCTTTCAGACCTTCTGGGAATAAAAGGAATAAAACAGGCCACCGTAACAGAACCAAAAGAACAGAAAGAAAAAGATTGAATTGCATTAAAATATATGTAAACCGGGCATTGCGTGGTATAATAAAAAGGAATCATTGCTTTTTTGCTTTGGAGGGGGTCCTGTTATGTCAACATGTATGGCGGCTGCCAGCCGGGAAGGGAAAAAAATAAATGATGTCGTATTTTCGTCCAGCGCGGCAGCCAAAGAGGCAATAAAAAAATACGGAATTAAAAACGTAGTCAATGCTACCGTAGGTTGTTATGCTGGAGACGATGAAAAAGTAGCCTGTCTTCCTGTCGTCGAAAAAGTATATAAATCACTGCCTATGAGTGATTTTATTACCTATGCGCCGCCGGTCGGACTGGCCGATTACCGCAGTGATGTCATCGATGCGACCTTTGAAGACCAGCGGCCCGATGGCTATACGGCTGCCATAGCGACGGCCGGTGGTACCGGGGCCGTTCATATCGCCATTACTAACTATTCGGAAGTAGGTGACCAGGTTCTGACGACGGACTGGCGCTGGTCGGTCTATGACAATCTTTGTGACGAAGTGGGCCGCCATCTTACGACTTTTGCTATGCTCGATGACAGCCATTCCTTCAATATTGATTCTTTTTCTTCGGCTGTAGCAGCCATTCTGCGCCAGCAGGACTCTCTGCTCATCATGCTCAACACGCCGGCCAATAACCCGACAGGATTTGCCCTGTCGGACCGGGACTGGGAAGAAGTGCTCGATGTGTGCCGGTTCCACGAAAAGAATGGAAAACGCATCAGTATCCTCGTCGATATCGCATATATCGCCTATACGGGGGATAAGAACAAAGTCCGTACGTTCATGAAGCAGTTCAGCCATCTGCCGGAACACATCTTCGTCATGTTTGCCTACAGCATGTCTAAAGGATTTACCCTCTACGGCCAGCGGGCAGGCGCTCTCGTAGGCCTGTCTTCCAGCAAGGATGTCATCGATGAATTTCAGGAAGTGGGGAAATATTCGGCCCGTACGGCCTGGTCCAATATCAACCGGGCGGCCATGACCCTGTTATCTATTGTACGCAGAGACCCGGCACTGCTGAAAGAACTGGAAACAGAAGAAAATAACTATTTCCAGAATATCCGCCGCCGTGCAGATATTTTCATGGAAGAAGCCCGGGCCTGCAATCTCGATTTTGTTCCCTATAAGGCGGGATTTTTCATTTCTGTCCCGACGCTGAAATCGGCTCAGGCCTGTGCAAAACTTCAGGAAGACCTCATTTTTGCTGCTCCTCTGGCACGGGGCATCCGCCTCGGTGTCTGCTCCATCCCGGCCTATAAAATGACCGGTGTGGCATCCAAAATCAAAAAAGCACTGGAATCGGTAGACGGATAAGAAAACTCCCATAGGATTCCATACGGAAAAAGAGGCCGCCCCATGAAGCATTTCGCTTCGTGGAGCGGCCTCTTCGTCGTATCAGGAATTACGTTGTAGGAGGTTCTTTTTCATCCATAATGGCTTCGGCTCCGCGGTCTCCCGTACGGATACGGACGGCATCTTCGACGTTGAACACGAAGATTTTGCCATCGCCCGGTTCCCCCGTCTGGCAGATGCGCATGGCCGTTTCGATGACATCATCGACAGGGACTTCGCAGACGACCGTTTCTACTTTAATATGAGGGAGGAGGTTTACCTGGTATTCCTTGCCCCGGTATACTTCGATATGGCCTTTCTGTGTACCACAGCCATAGACCTGACTGACGGTAATGCCCATGACGCCGATAGCGTTTAGGGCGGCTTTGAGTTCATCCAGCTTGCTCGGACGGGTCACGATGTCTATTTTTGTAATTTTTCTCATATACAATCACTCCTGCATTGGGATATATATCTATTATAGCATCAGCTGCGGGATTGTTTGTTAAGGAGATACATGTAACACGTCTTGGGATCGTCATGCCAATCCCGCAGCTGATGCGGCAAAGACCAGTGCTTGGGTAAGGGTGTGACACTGGCCGTTGCTGTCCATATTATAATGTCTGCTGCGTATAGCCGCGTTCGCCGTGTTCGTTGATATCGAGTCCGACCACTTCTTCATCGGCGTCGACGCGGAAATTCGTGAAGAGGCTGATGATTTTATAGAGTATAATGGATCCGATAATAGCCAGCGCGTACGCAACGACTGTCGAAATAATCTGTGCCATCAGAAGATGAGCATCGCCGTAGAAAAGGCCATTGGCCCCGTCCGGATTGACTTCAACTGTAGCCCAGAGGCCAGTTGCGATGGAACCCCACGTACCGCCGATACCGTGGATGCCAAAGGCGTCGAGAGCGTCGTCATAGCCCAGACGGTTCTTGCAGACGGCAACGGCCAGATAGCAGATGATGCCGCTGATGGCACCGATATAGAGAGCCGGAAGGGGGGCGACGAAGCCGGCAGCCGGCGTAATGGCTACGAGACCGGCGATGCAGCCCGATGCGGCTCCCAGGACGGTCGGTTTGCCATTGATGAACCATTCGATGAGGACCCAGGAAACGGTGGCAGCAGCCGCTGCGGCCTGGGAACAGATAAAGGCGTTGGCTGCCAGTACGTTGGCACCGAGAGCACTGCCGGCATTAAAGCCGAACCAGCCAAACCATAAGAGTGTTGCGCCCAGGACGACCATGGGCATATTGTGCGGAATAATAGGATATTTGCCAAGCCCGCGGCGCTTGCCGACGAGCAGGCAGAGTGTGAGTCCCGATACACCAGAAAGAATGTGGATGACGAGGCCACCGGCAAAATCAAGTGCGCCGAGCTGGGCCAGGAAACCGCCACCCCAGACCCAGTGAGCCATGGGGTTGTAAATGAAGATAGCCCATAAAAGGATAAAAATGCAGAAAGCACGGAATTTGACCCGTTCAGCAAAGGCACCGGTGATCAGAGCCGGTGTAATGACGGCGAACATGCACTGGAATGCGACAAAGGCCAGTTCAGGAATCGTACCGCCGGAAAGACACTGCATGCCCACACCGGCCAGCCCGATTTTGTCAAGGCTTCCGATAAAGCCGTGGATATCGGTGCCGAATGTCATGGCATATCCCAGAATAATCCATTCGACAGAAATCATGGCGACGATGAAGAAGCTCTGCATAATCGTCGTCAGTACATTTTTACTGCGGACCATACCGCCATAGAAAAAGCCAAGGCCCGGTGTCATGATGAATACCAGGGCTGCGGAAATCAGCACCCAGGCCGTATCCCCAGTATCGATGGTTCCGCTCCCGTCAGCAGCCAGTGCAGTAGGCGCTATGAGCAGGAACCAGGAAAACAAACACCAAAATTTTTTCATACCTGTCACCCCTCTGGTTGACTGCAAAAGAAAGAGGTCCTGCACAGCACGTGGAGGTTGGTGCTGGCAGGACCTCTTTGTCCCCTCATACAGACAAGCCTGTTACTTCCCCTCGAAATGACCTGCCTGCTCTTATTCTATTGCAGTACGAATAAATAATTACCAATAGAAAAACAGAAAAGCCCGGCTATAACACACTACGGTGTGTGCATAGCCGGGCTTCATCGCCCTGTGTTCTATTGATGACATTCATTATAGTTGTAAATACAGGGATTGTCAATAAATTTTTATGAAAGCAACCAACTTTTTGATAGTTTTATCGTGAAATGAACTGGCTGTCCGGTCAACTAGGGCAGCAGACCGGCTTTGTTCCCTGTTTCCCGCCAGACGCCGGAGTTTCTTTTCTGCTGCAAATATTGAACTGTCAACTGGTAATCACTTTGTATTACGGTCAGGACAAGTTTCTGGCGTAGTATGTCTCCAACGGTCTGGCTGTCAGATAGCAGACGGCTGCTCTATTTCTGGCAGAAGGATTAGAAAAAAGTTCTGCATTATATACTATATGTGGGGGAGTCTGGAAGAGAACCGGGAATTTCCTGGTATGAACCGGTCTGACAAAAACGCGCCAGTTGGTTCCATTTTTTGTGCCTCTCCCGTCCCACATCCCATAAGTATATACAAAAGTATACTATCGGCAGAACATGTTTTGTTATATACTAAAATTATAAAAGGGGAAGAACGTTGAAATCTATCTCCTGTCCATATCGGGACGGAAGAAATGAAAAGAAACGGTAAATTTACCTGAGTGAATATGAGGAAATCCCACTTGTGACAAAAAATGCACTTTTAATGACACGAAGGCCTTTCGAAGGAAAAGTACATGATATAATGCAAGTGCAATGAGAAATGACGGATGCTCATATCATATATCGAAAGGAGGTATACTATGCTGAGGATTGCCCTTTGTGACGATATACCGGAACAGCTGGATATCATGGAAAACGCCGTGCGTACTTATTTTGCAGACAGCACGTATGAAATCAAAATTTCCCGGTATGATAATGCCATGCTGTTTCTGGATGCCTTTGAAGAAGAAATGAATTTTGATATTGTACTGCTCGATATCTGTATGCCTGGTATGCTGGGAACCGATGTCGCAACAGAAATGCGAAACCAGAAAAGCCGGGCGGAAATCATCTTTCTTTCGACGAGCGATGAGTTTGCAGTCGATGCCTTCGGTGTCCAGGCCGCGCATTACCTCGTCAAACCGTTTACACAAAAACAGTTTGATCAGGCTATGAACCGGGTCATGGAAAGCATCCGGCAGCGGCATAGCAAAAAAATCATTTTCCGTCTTGTCGGGGGCGGCATACAAGTGGAAGAAATCAACGATATCCTGTTTGTAGAAAGTAAAGGCCATATCCAGAAGGTATATACCCACGATGGGGCGGTTCTGGAGACGCGCCAGGCCCTGGCACAGCTGCTTGCGACATTGGATTCCATTTCTCCCGGCCAGTTTATTTCACCGGGCAAAGGGTATATCGTAAATCAGGCGGCCATTCACGTCATCAAAAGCGATTATATCGAAATCCAGGGATATCAGATTCCGCTGGCAAAACGGAAATACCGCCAATTCCAGGAAGAATATTTCAAGTTTATTTTTAAAAAAGAAGCATAAAAATTCTGAAAAAACAGATTTTTTGTGAGGTCTTATTTTTGTACGCAAATTTAGGGTTATAGATGAATTTTTATACAGAAAGGGAGCGAAAACATGAATAAAATATTTAAAGTCATCTGGAGTAAATCAAGAAATTGCTACGTCGTGGCCTCGGAATTAGCCAAAGGCCGCACCAAAGCCGCCAGCACAGGAGATAAAGCCAAACGCCTGGCCCTGGCCGCCATCACAGCCCTCATGCTCCTCCCGGTCGGAGGATTTAGCTATGCGGCTATAAATTCTGCGACGATTAATGGTACTAGTGTTATCACAGGAACTCAAGAAGATGCTGATAATATCAGGGGTACTGTGATGAAAGCTACCAATAATGCAAGAGATATCGGAGATTTGAAAACCGCTATGCAGAGCGTCGAAACTGAATTAGCCCAGCATCAGAGCGTCATCGATAACTTGGGAACGGATAAACTGACTCTTTCTTCGGACAATACATTACAGAAAGAAACATATGACAGCGCTACAAAAACCACAACGACGACGGATGTAACGGGATTGAAGGTTGCTGGTCCGGTTTCTGCAAAATCAGCTAGCATTTCGGGAACGCTGAGTGCCGGTGGTGCTGTGAATGCAGGAAGTGTTAATAGCCGGGGAAATATTACAGCCGTAGGAACCATTGCTGGTTAGACGGTTACGGCTACTGGTACCATAAAAGGGAAAGACCTGATTGGCACGAATAGCATTATTTCTCAAGGAACCATTGCGGCAACAGGAAATATTTCGTCTCAGGCGACGGTAGGTGCTAAGGAAATCGTTTCCCAGACCAATATTACTGCTAAAAATAAAGTCGTAGGCATGCAGGGCGTCGTGGATAATACCCTTACCAGCGGTAATTATGTAACGGCCGGCAATACGGTAGGTGAAAATATTGTTGCACTGGATACACAGGTCAAAGCCAATGCGGATCAGTTTACAACGGATAAGACCAGCACGGCCCTGCATGTTTCCAAGGATGGCAATCTGATTGTAGGGACCAAAGAAAATCAGACCGTCAAAGATCTGAAGATCCGTGGGCAATTGACATCTGGAAGTATTTCCACTGGTGATATCACCTCTAGTGGTGATGTATCGGTAGCAGGGAAAGTAGAAGCGGAAGCTGTTTACGATGATACAACGAAGAACGGAAACTATGTGGTCCAAACCAATAGTGTAGGGGCTAACCTTTCCGCTCTCGATACCCAGGTTAAATCTAATGCTGATGCTATCACTGCCGAAGCAACGGCCCGTGAAGCTGGCGATACGGCTCTGAACGAACGCATCACCAATGTGAAGGAATATCTGGAAAAACAGACATCTGATAATTATGTAAGCAAGGCTGATGCGGCCGTACAGGATGGGGCCGTTGTGAAAGCGGCCAACACCATCGGTGAAAACGTAACCAATCTCGATGCGGCATTAGCGAAAGAAACAGCAGCCCGGATTGGTGCCGATGCAGCCCAGGACAAAGTTATCCAGCAGGTTAACCAGAATATGGTGGATGGGTTCAATACCATCAACAAGAATATGGCTGATGGATTCACGGCCCTGAACCAGGCAGATGCCAATGAAGCTGCTGCCCGGGAAGCAGCCGATACGACCCTGCAGACTAATATCGACAACGAAGCCGCAGAACGTAAAGCAGCCGATGCGGCACTGGATGATAAGATTACGGCAGAAACTTCGGCCCGTGTGGCAGCAGATACCAAACTGGTGGAAGCCGTCAACAGCGGACTGAGCCTGAGCGATGACAATGTATTACAAAAGAACACCACTACCATTGACGCCCAAGGCAACGTGACCACTTCTAAGACCGATGCCAATGAAATGATCCTGAACAAGGGTAATGACAATCAGATTACCCTAAACGAAAATGGAATCAAGGTTGGCACCAACAGCACGGTCGTAGATAAAGACGGCGTCTACACCGGTGGCGATACCTACAGCGAAGCCAAGGCAGCTATGAGCGCTGACGGCAAGATCAAAGGGGCCAACGGGGCTTTCACCGTGGATGAAAATGGAAATGTCACTTCTAAGGCAACTATCACCGGCGAAACAGTAACCGACGGTAAGGGTGCTTCCATGAGCAACGGAACAGTAACCGGCAAGACCCTGACCGATGGGATTGCTACCATTACCAATGGCAACATCAATACCAGCGGTACCATTACCGGCGGCACCGTAACTTCCACAGGCAACATCTCTGCAGTGGGTGATATCCACGCAGGCGGCGCCATTACGGGAGCCAGCGCTTCCATCCAGGGCGCTCTCACAGCAGGCAGCGCCACCATTACCGGTGACCTGACCGCCGGCGGCGCTATCCAGGGTAAGAGCATCTCTGATGGCACGGCAACTATGCAGAATGGCAACCTCACCGGTGTGAAGAACCTGAGCGCTGAAACCATCACCACCAGCGGCAATGCCACCATCGGCGGTGACTTGACGGTCAATGGCAAGCTGAATGTGGATGAAATCGACCTGACCAAGAATGGTATTGTAGGTGACAACAACGTAACGGCCAGCACGAAAGTGGCAGCCGGTGAAATCACGTCCTATAAGAAAGCTACCAGCACGAAAGATGGCAGTGAAAAAGAAAGTGCCATTGATTATGATGAAAACGGCACTTCTACATGGGCGAAATCTACCGATGCAGATGGTAACTGGAACAAGAGTACTTTGACTGTAGAAGGCAACGATGTAACGTCCAAGGTTATCGATTCTGAAAAGAACAGCAACCTGTCTACACAGACATCTACTCAGTCACAGAGCACACTGAAGGATAAAGGTAGTAACACCAATACAGCAACTCAGAGTGCAACGGAATCCAGTAGTGTCCTCCAAGATAAGGAAGGTAAGACCTCGACGTTCCAACAGCGTGTCGATGAAATCCTGAATCAGATTAATTCGTCTGATACGGTATTCTCCAAGGTAGATCAGAAGGTAGATAACATCTCCAGTGAAGTCACCGATGGAACTAACACAACTTCTTCCACCCAGACTACGACGGATATTACCAATACGGCGAAACAAGGTACTATTACTAACGAAGCCAAGGATATCATCAACAACGCTACGGAAAACATGACTAACACCGTTGGCAAAGACCTGACGACCACTGTTACTGGCAAAGTTACGGAAGACTACAAATCTGACCTGGATACCAAGGTGGGCGGAAATGAAACCCATTATGTGGCAGGTAATCAGACCAATACCGTGTCCGGAGACCGTACGGTCAGTGTAAAAGGAACGGAAACAGAAAACTTCAACGCCCAGGTTACCAACGTTAAGACAGACCAGAGAACTTCTGTAGGCGGAAACCAGACCAATATCGTAGCTGGCAATCAGCAGAATACGGTAAGCGGAAGCAAGACGGAAACGGTCAAAGGTAGTGTCACGGAAAAATACGGCAGCCAGGCAACTACGGTTGACGGTGACCAGAGCACCAATGTAGGCGGAAATCAGTTTAATGTGGTAGCAGGAGACCAGACCAATACCATCAGTGGCAGCAAGACGGAAAGCGTCAAAGGAGCTGTGACAGAAACTTATGGCAGCCAGAGCACTACGGTCAATGGCAACCAGAGCAATACCGTAAAAGGAACTCTGACGGAAACGGTAACTGGCGATGTGACGGAAGACTACAAAGCTAACCTGAGCACCACGGTAGGCGGAAACCAGACCACGACGGTAACTGGTGACAGCAGCCTGACGGCAGAAAACATCACTAACGAAGCGAAGAACAAGATTACCAACAAGGCTATCGATGTGGAAACCGACGCCACCAGCTCTATCGTACAGAAAGTAGCAAACGATTATGGCTCCAATACTTCCACCCAGCTGTCTTATCAGACTACGGAAGAAATGAGCCAGGCCGATGGCAAGACCGCTTTCTATCTCCGCGGTGCAGCGGAAGAAAAATCCCAGCTGATTGATGGTGCTAACAAGACTACTATCGACACCATTGCCGGTCAGACCAATACCAACATTACGGACGGAACCAATACATCCAACGACTTGCAGAAAGCAGATCAGATAGCTTCCTCCGTAACGGACGGCACCAATACCACCGTTGTGAACCAGGATGCAAAGAGCCTTGCCTCTTCCATCACCGACGGGACCAAGTCCAATAACACCAATAACACCGTAGACAAATCGGAACAGCTGATCAAAGCCAGCGATACCCAGTACAGTGCTACGTCTAAGACAGCTACTAAGATGGAAGATGCCCTGGTAAGCGGCAGCAGCATCATCGACGTCATCAAGAACCTCGACGATGCAGCCAACCCGTTCATCAGCAGCGCCGTAACGGATGGCACCAACAGCGCTGGCGTCACCCAGACGGCAAAAGATATCACCAACACGGCTAAGAACGGTACGATCGCCAATGATGCCAAGGATATCATCAACAACGCTACGGAAAACATGACCAACACGGTTGGCAAAGACCTGACCACGACTGTCGGCGGCGAAATGAAGACCACCGTCACCGGCAAAGTCACCGAAGACTACAAGTCCGACCTGGATACCAAGGTGGGCGGTAACGAAACCCATTATGTAGCAGGCAACCATACTAATACGGTGGGCGGTACTTTGACTGAAACCGTAACTGGAAAAGCTACGGAAAACTACAATGGCGGACTGGAAACCACCATTACCGGTGAAGAAAAGCACACAGTCAATGGCAATCAAATCAATAATATCACTGGTGACCAGACCAATACCATCACTGGAAAACAGTCTACTACTGTGACCGGCGATGTGACGGAAGACTACAAAGCTAACCTGAGCACCACGGTAGGCGGAAACCAGACTACGACCGTTACCGGTGACAGCAGCCTGACGGCAGAAAACATCATCAACGAAGCGAAGAACAAGATTACCAACAAGGCTATCGATGTAGAAACCGATGCTACCAGCTCCATCGTACAGAAAGTGACAAACGATGCCGGTTCCAATACTTCTACCCAGCTGTCTTATCAGACTAAAGAAGAAATGAGCCAGGCCGATGGCAAGACCGCTTCCTATCTCCGCGGTGCAGCCGAAGAAAAATCCCAGCTGATTGATGGTGACAAGAAGACCACCATCGACACCATTGCCGGCCAGACCAATACCAACATTACGGACGGAACCAATACATCCAACGACCTGCAGAAGGCCGACCAGATAGCTTCCTCCGTAACGGACGGCACCAACACCACCGTTGTGAACCAGGATGCAAAGAGCCTTGCTTCTTCCATCACCGACGGGACCAAGTCCAACAACACCAACAACACCGTAGACAAATCGGAACAGCTGATCAAAGCCAGCGATAGCCAGTACAATGCTTCTGTTAAGACGGCAACGACTTCGACGGAAAAACTGGTCAGCGGCAGCATCATCGATATCCTGAAAGATGCCGACAATGGATTTGTCAATACGACTGTCAGCACAAGCGATGGAACTTCCAGCACCAGCGTAAGTCAGGGAAGCGCGGATATCACCAATACGGCAAAACAGGGAACGATTACCAACGATGCCAAGAACTTGGTGAACAAGGCGGAAGAAAAACTGTCCAACAGTGCGGCAGAAATTGAAAACACGGCAACTACCAGCATCAAAGATACGGTAGGCAAGAGCACCGTGACTACGACGACGGATGGCACGACTTTCGAAAATACGGACCACAACACGGCAATCGGCGACGGTTCGATTACGAAGACGACCATTTCCGGCAATACCCTCGAAACGGGCAAAGCGACTATGGATTATGCTGAAGTCATGAAAGACCTCACGGTCGGTGGCACGACTACTACGAAAGACCTGCATGTGACCAACAACGCGACTATTGATGGTACCCTCGATGTAACCGGAGCCGCAAACTTCCAGGATACGGTCACCGTTGCCAAAGACCTCAGCGTAGGCGGCAATGCCAGCGTATCGGGCAGCATGACAGCTTCTTCGTACAAAGTTGGCGACAAGACCTATATTGATGATAATGGCATCAACGCCAATAATCAGAAGATCACCAACGTGGCAGCGGGAGAACTTTCGGCCAACAGCCTGGATGCGGTCAATGGATCACAGCTCTATGAAACCAACCGCCGCGTCAGCAAGATGGACAGCCGCATCAACGAAGTTGGTGCTAACGCAGCAGCTATGGCCAACCTCCATCCTCTCGAATTTGACGCCGATTCCAAGTTCAATGTGGCAGCAGCCGTTGGTAATTACAAGAACGAAACGGCTACGGCTCTGGGCCTCTTCTATCGCCCCAATGAAGACGTCATGGTCAACCTGTCCGGTACAGTCGGCTCGGATGACAATATGATCGGCGGCGGCGTAGCGGTCCGCATCGGCCGCGGCGGCAACAAAGCACGGAATAAACAGATGGCGGAAAGCGCAAAATACGTCAAGAATCTCGAATCCCAGGTCAATACCCTGCAGCATCAGATGGATGCCCTCCTGTCCGTCCTCAATCCGAACCTGTCCAAGGAATTCCCCGATGTACCGGAAAACCACTGGGCATATGAAGCCGTATCCCGCCTGGCTGGCAACGGCATCATCCAGGGGTATGAAGATGGCAAGTATCATGGCGAACGCACGATGACCCGCTATGAAATGGCAGAAATCATTTACAAAGCCCTGCAGAAAGGCGCCAAAGCAGAAGCGAAACTGGTAGAAGAATTTAAACCAGAACTGAAAGCTATGGCTGCCCAGAACAAGGCATAACAAACGCTGAATCCCTGCATCGTCAGAGGCGGAAGCAAAAGGCATGACGAACTGCCGCATCCTGAATTTCATTCAGGATGCGGCAGTCTTGTTATTTGGTGAGATATTGTCAATAAGCGATGGGTCATACATGAGATTTCTCCATCTGCAGCATGATGTATCTGCCAAAGGGACGGCCCTTTGGCAAACTAAAACAGACTATCGCAAAATAGCTTTCGTAGCTTACATTGCGACAGCCTGTTTGTTGTTTCTTAGAAGATGTTATGTGTCTGGCAGTGCCAGCCGGATGTAGGTGCTGAACCAGCCCTTTTCGCAGGTACAGATGACATTGGCATGGTATTCGTCCCGGAAGCGGGCCAAGGATTTCATGCCGATGCCGTGGCCCGGGGCATCGGTCGTTGGCAGCCCGTCTTCGTTAAATATGACCGTGCCATCGAAGCGGTTCTTTATGAGAATGTTCAGCATATCTTCCTGACGAACGACGAGAAGCGTCAGGACGCGCCTGCCTTCTGCCTGTTTTTCACTGGCATGGACAGCGTTTTCAATGAGATTGGAAAAGACCATGGACAGGTCCGTGCTGAAGGCCGGACTGCAGTCCGGGATATCGGCCTGGGCCGTGACGGCGATACCTTTGCGTATGGCCGCACTGAGATAAGTCGTAAGGGCGGCATTGACGACCGCGTTTTTACAATACTGCTGCCGTTTGGTCTGATTGAGCTTCAGACCTATGTGTTCAATCAGGGCCAGGGCTTTATCATAGTCGTGATCCGATATGAGGGTTGTCAATTTCTGTAAATATTCCCGTCTTTTTTCGTAAAACTGTTCCATCAATGTCTGTGATTCATTCAGCGACTGGGCGTAATTCTGATTGGACTGGATCTGAGCGGCCAGGGCGTCATTGCGTTCGTGCGTCAAATAAATGGCATCAGCCTGATTGATGCCGGCCCGTACGCTCAGGGCGACGAGCAGGGTAGCGCAGGAAATGATGATTCGTGGCACCAGCATTTCGAAATAGATTACATTGGGGATAGACTGGGTGACAAAAAACAGAGATTCTGCCAGGAGCAGGCAGGGAAGGACACAGATATATTTCCAGTAAACCCGTGTGCTCAGCGCATGGTCATTGCGGAATATTTCATTGAAATACCGGATCAGGAAAGGCAGACAGAGTATATAACTGATGGTGTAAACAAACAGTTCGAGTGGGTAGAGCAGGGAGCTTTCGCTGACAGGTAAGATGCCCAGATGAATGAATACATAGAATACGTAATAGATGAAGGTATGGAGCATCAGCATGAATATGGTGCGCAGGGCAAATACGTAGATATGCCGGAAAAAATAGGGACGGATGATGATGACGGCCCAGATAAAATAGGGAATCCATAAAAGGGAATACAGCTTTTTGAACATGAAAATAGAGTGGGACCACTGCCCGCCGAGAAAGAGATAGATCAGGACCAGTGTTTCTGCCATGAAACAGACAGCGTATCCGGCACACACCCATTTTTTTTGCGTTATGGATAGCAAGGGGGCAAAAGAAGCATACTGCAGATAGGCCGGCGGTACAATGGACAGGGTGAGCAGACAGGTAGTAATGAGTATCCATATCATACGGCCGCACCTCCCTTACAGGGAATACGCACGTTGGCGATAACCCATCCCTTCTTGCAGGTATACCGGCCGACTCCCTGATGATTTATTATAAACTGATGCAGGGCCGGTATCACTTCGGCATATGGGCCGTTTTGTGGATGCCCTTCAGCATCCATCAATACCGGGCCGGTCTGACGGTTGCCGATGAGAAGCATGATTGTCGTTTCTGTCTGACGGGCAATGATTGTGATAGACTGCTTGCTTTTATCCTGAGAGCGGCTGACGGCAATCGCGGCGTTTACCAGACGGGCGGCCGCCTGAGCCAGTTCCTGTTCAAAGGAAAGATGCGGCGCCAGCGAGAGGTCTGCCATGACGGGGATACCGTCTTCCCGGGCTTTCTCGATGAGCGGAAGCAGTGTCTTCCGGATACAGGTGTTTTCTCCCCAGTGATAGGGACGGGTCTGAGCCAGTTCCTGCGTGAGCGTTTTCAGTAAGGCCAGTGAAGCTGTATCGTCTTTTTCTTGGATTAATTTGGACAGAAGGCGCAGCTGATGCCGTGTGTCATGGCGGTATATGGACATGCGCCGCTGAGCGGACTGAAGCATCCGCGTATAGTCGGCGAACATTTCCATCTGTGTCAGCAGGGCCGCATTTTCACGCTTGAGTTCGATGGCATAATGCATTTTCCGCGTGCCCAGATACATCGTAATGGCAATACAAATCCCAAACAAGGCCTGCAGTACGCGCGGAATGAGGTATTCGCGGGCTATTGGTTCATTGGTATGGGCCAGAATGGCAGAATATAGGATCAGTGAGACTGGAATCCAGGCGGTGTATTTCCAGAACGACAGCATATCGACCATACGATAGGTGATGAACAACGTGCGGAAAAATTTCAACAGAAGGGGAGCAAGAACGATATAGGACAACATGTATGCCATGAGGAACGGAGTAATATGTTGGAAAAATATACTGGGAGGAATGAACAGGAGCTCTACGTTCATAATGAGCGTGAGAAGTGCCACAATATACAGACCCTGCATCCCCAGGACGAATATATATTGCAGACGGTACGCAGGCACAAACAGCAGTCCGAGAATCAGGTAAGGAATCGCGTGCAAGGATATGATGTCTTTGAATGAAATCCAGGCGATGCCGATGATGCCCTGTGAGAAAACCAGAACAACACAGAGAGTGATAACAACATACATTAAGATAAATGCCTTTGCCAGACGGTGTGACTCGTAAGGTGTCAGGAGTGGGACAAAGACTCTGTATTGGACGAAAATAGATGGCAGCAGGGCAAGAAGAAGGAGACCGACTGCCAGAGACGAAGAATGCATAGGCACGACCTTCTTTTTATAATTATGAGTATTATGCATATATTATACCAATAAGCCAGATTTAATGTAAAGCCCTGCCGATGTATTGTAAACAATGTGTTACACTTTATAAGCTAATGCTTGTCTGTCAATATTCAACGAAAATTCCTGCAAGTATTTGAAAAAAATAGAAAGAGACCTCTGCGTGGTGGGACGGGGCTTTTTGTGCTGGATAATATAGGCGGTCAGGGGAGCGGGAGAATCGGATAAATACGAATAGGTGAATCCACCCAGCGAAAAAGCATACTGTGCCATACCCAGCGGCACGATTGACCAGCGCCCGCTGTTTTTCAATACTTGCAATGTGAGAGGTGCTCCTGTAAGAAGTGTAGGACTGCTGTAAATATCACTGGGCCAGTGGTCATCATGCCAGTTTTTGAATTCCGGTGTCCAGGGAACATAGATTTCGTCCTGGGGATTTAAATCGGTATTGTCAACAGTTGAAATGCCTTTGTCAGATATGGTACTGGATTTTAATACGACTAAAGGTGTTTTTTTCCAGGGAGTGCAGAGAATATCAGGATATTTGATGTTCCGCCAGGCAATGGCTACGTCGATTTCCCTGCGTTCGAGCAGTGGATATAATTCTGCCGTATGCTCAGTGTGCAGGGATAAATGAATTTTTGGCTGATGATTCAGCAATTTTTGAAATAATGGTGGAAAGATAAAATCATTCAGGTATTGGACAGAGCCAAAGGAAAGAGAAAGTTTTTCTCCTTCTTCTTTGAAGTGATCCAGCTCTTTCCATAAAGCGGCCCAACGGTGGGCGATAGGCATAAAATCCTGTCCTGAAGGAGTAAGTGAAATTTCTTTGATGCCCCGGCCCCGTTCCAACAGAGTAATGCCTAGTTCGGCTTCCAGATTCTGCAGACGGTGGGTAATAGCCGTCTGGGATACGTAGAGCTGTTCAGCTGCCCGGCTGATATTGCGGGTCTGAACGACGGTCAGGAAGGCTTCGATGTCGTGTATATGCATGTGTGATACTCCTTTCAGCAAATATGAAAATAATTGATTATTAATTATTTATTTATTCATTTTACTTTATTATAGCCTGGATATAAAATGATATCAAGACATGAAGCTTATACCGGTAAAGCATTAAACATGAATGTCATCATTTATATACATGAAAGGCGGAAAGAGAAGAATGGTGTGGGATGCAAAATTATCAAAACGATTGAAAGACCAGATAAATCTTTAGTAGAAGCATTTAAGGGAATGCCTGTAGCCAATATTGATGACTGCATGAACCGTACAGCGGCAGTGCGGTCGGATATCTGCCCATTGAACAAGGCTCCTTTGCTGGGAACGGCGTTTACAGTCAAAGTACCGGAAGGCGATAATCTGATGTTCCATGTGGCTATGGATATGGCACAGCCGGGTGATGTCATCGTCATTGATGCCGGCGGCGATGCGAACCGTGCTATCTTTGGAGAACTGATGATTACCTATTGTCAGAAACGGGGCCTGGCTGGTGTTATCGTAGATGGAGCTATCCGTGATTCCGACGAAATAGCGGCTATGGATTTCCCTGTATATGCTAAAGCTGCGATTCCCAATGGTCCGTATAAAAATGGCCCGGGAGAAATCAATACGGTCATTTCCTTTGGAGGAAAAATCGTCCGCCCTGGTGATATCATCGTTGGTGATGGTGATGGTATTGTCGTCATCAAACCGGAAGAAGCAGCAGATATTGCAGCGGCGACGAAGAAGGTCATGGAAAAAGAAGCGGGAATCATGAAGCATATTGTAGAAGATGGAACCTATATCCGTCCCTGGGTAGCAGAAAAAGTTAAAGAAATTGGTGCAGAGATTGTGGAATAATTTATCGATAGACGGAGGCAGGAATATCATGAAATTAGGATTCATTGGATTTGGTGAAGTAGGATACGAAATCAGCAGTGGCCTGGTAGAACAGGGATTAAAAGAAATTTATGCTTATGATGTGATGCAGAATCATCCGGAAAAGGGACATATTGTAAAAGACAAGGCAGAAAAAGCAGGGGGCACACTTCTGGATTCTGGAAATGATGTGGTAGAAAAATGCGATATGATTCTGATGGTCGTACCCGGTGCATTTGCACTGGATACGACGAAAGGATTGCTGGACAGTGTGACACCAGGGAAACTTATCGTCGATTTATCGACTAGTCTGCCCAGTGTCAAACGGGCAGAAAATCAGTTAATCAGTGAAATAGGCGGGAATTTCATTGACGGGGCGCTTATGGCCAGCCTGAGTCAGGCTCATTATAAAGTACCTATTCTGGTCTCTGGTGCAAACTGTCAGCCTTTTATCGATGCGTTAGTGCCGTATGGCATGAACATCAAACAGATTACGGAAAAACCTGGTGATGCCATCGCAGTAAAATTTGTCCGCAGTATCTATATGAAAGGCATTGCGGCATTGGGAGCAGAAATGCTGGAAGCTGCCAACGTACTGGGCGTAGACAAATTGGTAATTGATTCGATTGGCAATACACTGGATGGGAAATCATTTGATTTCAACAATAATTACCTTGTTGTAGCCAGTGCATGGCATGGAGCCCGGCAGGCCCATGAAATGAGCGACGTAATGAAGATGCTGGAAGACATTGGTGTGGCACCGATTATGACGCAGGCTACGGAAAAACGACTGGAATGGTTCCGTGACCTCGATGCACACGCCTATTTCAATGAAAAACGCCCGGAAAACTGGCAGGATGTAGCTGTGCTTTGGGATAAAGTGCGGGAAGAAAAGTAGCTGTGCATATCATTCACATTTTTGTCAGAATATATTTAGCAAACTGAGAATTTGCACATGCGTTATATTTTTGTTATGATATAAATGAGAATAATATTTTATAAATTACATAGGAAATGGGGGTGAAGTATGCAATAATTGATGGTGGCTGCAGAATGTAAAATTTGATGGTATGGAACTTCAGGTTCACACGATTAGCGCTTTTTGGCGCAGTTGTGTGGACCTTTTTTTGTTTTTTTCATGATATAATAAAGAAAAGATGAGTGTATTGACTATGTATGAAATGAACAGGAAAGCCCGGTATGATATGCTGGATTCACAACTAAGCGAGCATAATTTCAATCCTATGAATGATGTCCTGTTTAAGTTTATATTTGGAAAACCGGAGCGGAAACAAATCACCATGGATTTTCTCAATGCCGTTGTTTCTGAAGATTTGGGTCATCCAATTTGTGACATTGTATTTGCCCCAACGGAATTGATACCGGATAGGTATGACGAAAAATTATCGCGGCTGGATGTGGCCTGTACACTAGATACGGGGGAACAGGTAGATATTGAAGTACAGGTCATCAATCAGAAAAATATGCAACGACGCACCTTGTGCTACTGGGCCAGAATGTACCTCATGTCTCTGCCTCTAGGAGGGGACTATAAAGACGTAAAACCCTGTATTACGGTCAACCTGTTACGGTTCAATATATTGCCCCAGGAAGAGGCTCATTCTCTGTGGAGCGTGTATAACATACAGACGGGTGACCGGCTGAACAAGGACTTAGTATTACATTTTCTGGAAATACCTAAATTTGTCAAACTGCCAGTGAAACCGGTGCGGAAGATGACGGAAATGGAGAGGTGGCTGGCGTTTTTTGCCAACAAACTGAATGCAGAGGAGAAGGAGGAACTGATCATGAGTGATGCAGCGATTCATGATGCCATGAAAGCGGCCCGGGAATTCATGCAGAATACAGCAGAACGAAGAGCCTATATCAACCGGGAAATGGCCATCATAGATTACAATACAAATACCAGGGAAGCCTTTGAAAAAGGAGAAGAAAAGGGGATTAAAAAAGGGGAGAAACGGCTTGGCACATTGATTCAATACCTGATGGACGAACATAAATTGGACGACGTCCGGCGTGCCGTACAGGATGAGGTATTCCGCAATGAATTGTATAAGAAGTATGGGATTTGATATAGTATAAAATAATAGAAGCGCTGACAGTGAAAGATATTGTCAGCGCTTCTATTATATATGGTTTTAATGAATTTTAGTTCCGAGATTTGTAAGAGTAGGTTTATTTTCACTTACGCGGATGATTTCATCGACGGCACCTGTGCCCATACGGGTCAGGGCTTCGTACGTATTCGCGCCGTTATGGGGCGTGCCGACGAAATTGAAGCAATTAAAGAGTTTATCATGTGGGGGAAGTGGTTCTGAGACAAAAGCATCAAAACCGGCACCCCATATTTTCTTGTTTTGTAGAGCTTCATACAAATCGGTTTCATTGACGATACCGCCACGCGATGTGTTGATTAAGATGGTTGTCGGTTTCATCATTCCCAATTCACGTTTACTGATGAGATTGCGTGTAGCATCGTTTAAGGGAACAGAGATAGAAATGACATCACAGGTTTTAATGATATCGTCCATATCTTTTGTATGATGAAATCCCATCGATTCGCATTTTTCTGTGGAAATAAATGGATCATAGGCGTAGACATCCATATCGAATCCGGATTTTAATTTCTTCCCGACGAGATAGCCAATGTGACCGATTCCGATGAGGCCTAATCTTTTTCCTGTGATTTCATATCCTTTAAGATACATTGGCTGATTGCGTTCCAGCCCTTTTTCGTTATCTATATGGGCCTGTGTGATTTTTCGGGCACAATCAAAAATCAGTGCAACGGCTTGTTCGGCTACGGAATTAGAATTGGCAGTCGGTGTATTGGTTACGAGGATGCCTTTGCTTTTAGCATATGGAATATCGATGTTATCTGTACCGACACCATGCTTAGCGATAATCCGGAGTTTGGGCATAGCATCTATCTGGTCTTTGCCAATTTTGTAAGTACGGACAATGCATGCTTCTGCATCGGAGGGAGAATTGATTTTATCATCCTTCCACGTCACAACGTCCAGATGTTTACGTGCATATGCCAGTGCATCGTCAGAAATAGGATCAAAAATATATGTTTTCATTAAAAGCATCTCCTCTAACAGGTGGAAAACTAATTATTATTTGGAACAGAATCGGTTTTTTGAATCGGCTCTATCATGGTAATAAGAAGGAAAACAACTAATAACGAAATACCAGCAAGGAAGGTAAAGACATGATCCCAGCCAAACATGTCAAGTATCAGCCCTACGGCAAAAGGACCAAATGCTCCGCCTAATGAACCAGCAGTATTTACGATAGCTGCAGCAAATGGCACTTTATCTTTGGTGGCAATGCCCATAGGATAGGCTAAGAACATGGAATATCCAAGATTCAGGAAAGTACCGGCCAGTAAAAGAAGCAAACCAAGAATGGTCATATCATTAGGGGCATATTTTAGAGAATACATCAGAAAAACAGTACTGATAGCGGTAATCAGCATAACGGGTTTTCTGCGGCTATGAAATACTTTATCTGATAGTGTTCCACCAATAACATTGCCCAAGACGGCGCCAATCCATGGAGCGGAAGCAACTAATCCCACTTTCATAATGGCAAATTGCTTTACTTGCACGAGATATGTAGGAATCCATGTCATAATGGTGTAGGTAATGGCTACAAGGCAGAAATAGCCAGCCGCATCCGCCCATACATTCCACGATTTCAGGATTTCTTTATTGGATTTTAAGGGAGTTACTAGTTTTGTACGAATAATCTTATCAATAACTCCTTCAGGATGTTTTGCATTGGAGGATGTGCTTTTTTTGGTATCTTCCAGTGTGACAGTAGGATGTTCGATATAGTGAATTTCTGCTTCATTGACATGTCTGCTGTCACGAGGGTTATCGCGAACAAATAACCACCAAAGCACTGCAAGGAAAATACCGGGAATGGCAAACACGTAAAACACAGTCCGCCAGCCAAATTCAAGGATGATCCACGCACAGAGTGGTGGAACAAAAGCTGGGGCAAATTTAATCGATGATAAGTAGATACCTGTTGCCATACCTTTTTCCTGTGTGGGGAACCACTTATTGATTGTAGCAATAGATCCGATATTAATTGGCCCTTCGGCAAGACCAAGGAGTGCACGGGCCCATTTTAGATGCAGCCCAGAGTCAGCGATACCCATAATAAATGTAGCGATGGAAGTGAATAAAATTGAGACGGAGTAAAAACCTCTTACCCCTTTTTTACTATATAAATGACCAGCAGGAATCTGTATAACTGCATAGGTCAGATAGAAAAAACTGGCCATAGCGCCAATATCTGTATTGGTTAGTTCAAAACTTTTTTTGATAAATGGTACGACCATTCCGATATTGGAACGGTCTGCACCAGCTACCATGTAAACACAGAATATTAATGCTAAGACAAACCAGCGATATTGTGTTTTTTTCGAGACATTCATCTTAGTTTCCATAACCTGATACCTCTCCTTAATGAATGGAACTTGCTACTTCTTCCATCAGTTCCCGGGTTGGGTTCTTTTGATTCCGTTTTGATGTTTCTACGATGAGTTTGTACAGGTCTGTACCTGTTTCTTTAGCTACTTCTTTGTAGGTGTTGACAAAGCTGGAATGACAGCCGGCATAGCCTAAAATCAGGTCTAATGGTTTTATTGGGGTATGATATCCTTCTTTTTCCATGGCAGGCATCAGTTTGTCATCAATGAAATGGAGAAGAGCATAGAAATCGTATTGTAATGCTTTGCCTTCTCTCTGGAAAATAGCCAGAGCCCCTTCGGTTGTGATATTTCCTGCGCTGCGGGCCATGCCCATGAGGCCGCAGTCGATAAAATCTGCGCCGGCGGCTTCAGCAGCCTGGGCGTTTGCCATAGCCATTCCCAGATTGCTGTGGCCGTGGAACCCTACGGGAATTGAAACGGCGGATTTTACTTTCCGGGTATATTCCGCGGCTTGTTCCGGGAACATGTAACCAGCAGAATCCATGATTGTAATGGCCTGGACTCCGGCATTTTCCAGCATAGCTGCTTCGGCGGCCAGTTCGTCTGGTGTGAGTACATAGGCTTTCATCAGGCTGTAGCGGGCTTCCAGACCGGCTCTGCGGACCATTTTAACGGCATTTACAGCCGTTTTGCCATCTCCTGCATTGGCACCGACACGCAGGAAGCTCAGACCTTTATGGGCAGCTTTGAAGATAAGTTCTTCATCGGCATTTTTGGCGGACTGGAACATGCCGATATGACCTCTTTTGACGTAAGGTTGGATGGCGTCTAAATATTCATCGTCAGTCACAGGAGAGTGTTTGCCTCCATGCTGCATACTGCCAAGGCCTGTGCAATGTCCCATTTCAATCACCGTTATATGACTGTCAAGCAGTCCTTCAATCATAAGTTTTGTTAAATCAGTAGAAAAACCAGCACCCACGACATTAGCTCCATCACGAAGCGTGCAGTCCATAATCTCCATTTTAATATCCTCCTAAAGTATACTACTATTGCATTTATCAGATACGTATCTTACATTGACATCTTAATACAGGAAGAATTAAAATAAAAACAAATAATAATTCAGATAATTATTTATATAGTGAATAATTATCTGAATGCATAATCGAAATATAAAATGGGGATAATGATATGGAAAAAGATTTATTAGAGACTTTCGTAACGCTGGCAAATGTGCAAAATATTAGTAAAACTGCACAGGTTTTGTACATATCCCAGGCTGCCGTCAGCCATCGCTTGAAAAAACTGGAGGAACATGTAGGGGAAGAATTGATTATTCGTAATAAAGGAGCCAAGCATACCCATCTTACGGCAGCGGGAACGAGGTTTCTGCCACTGGCCCAGAACTGGCTGAGACTGGATCAGGATCTGGAAAATTTTCAGCATCGCCCTCAAACGTTGGAATTGACGATAGGAACGGTCAATAGTGTCAATAATTATTTATTCAGCGCATTTTACAATCAGTTGAAGACAGATCCCCTGGACTGGCGGCTGCATATCCGGACTCTTCATTCAAATGAAATATATGAACAGGTACGGCTCCATGTACTGGATATTGGATTTCCTCTGCGGGAACAACGGGTGCCCCATATCAGGGTCCGGAAGATTCATTCCGAAACCCTGATGGTAGTAAGCCGGCATAAAATACATAATAAAACTGTCCTGATGCCGTCTGATCTGGATGGCAGGAAGCAGATATATATCAACTGGGGGGCAGATTATGTCCATTGGCATAGTTTGTATTTTCCATCTTACATCATGCCGAAGTTTTCTGTAGATACGGCTAAGATAGCGGTTGATTTGCTCGATGATACGACGTGGTTCTTTGCTCCTTATAGCATATGCCTGGAACTCCGTAAACGGGAAGACTGCTATATCTCCGGACTGGCTGTGCAGACTCCTTCGCGGGATATGTATATGATTACCGATACGCAGATGGAAAAAATGAAGCGCCGTGAAATCACGCTGTTTAAATGGAGGATTATTCATTATATCAGGCGGAAAGAAATGGAATTTATCGATATGCTTCATCGGTTTCACATGGAAAATCAGACAGAGTATGTCTTTGAAAAAGATATGAGAAAATAAAGTAAGCAATGAAAAAGCCGGAACAGAGGTGAGAAATTTTCTTCTCATTCTGTTCCGGTTTTTTATCGTACTATCCTGCTATGCTGCTGTCAGAACCCGTTCATAGGTGTTGGCTGCAAAGTCCTGGAGTGTATCCAGACGGAGCGATTCCTGCTTGCCCAGGGGCGTTCTGGCGATGGATTCGTTTACGTAGCTGACGTGCGTACCGGCAACCCACACATGGGGCGGTAGCAGATCGACGGCCTGGCGCAGGTTTTTTGAGATTTCATCGGAATATAAGTCGCGGTGCATAGTCGCAAAAATAGCTACTTTTTTTGCATTCAGCCGCTGTAATACGGACCGGGATACGCTATCCAATTTGTAATCTAAAAACCAGATGCCGGCAAAGACGATGTCGTAGTCGTCAAAGTGTTCCGGGGCTTGTTCCATGGGCAGGAAATCCGTGTTTTCGGGGAGTACGGAACGGATTGCTTCGGCAAATTTTTTCGTTCTGCCAGTTTGGGATGAGTAGAGTACGAGAGCCTTCATGATGGATGTCTCCTTTCTTGTATATCGGTCATTTGTTTTTTTCTATGATTACTATATCATGATTATAACAGGATTTCTGTTACATTTACAACATATGTTTAAAAGAAATGATTATCAATAACGAATAAAGAGATGCCAGATAATGCATACGAGGGTATGTATTATCTGGCATCTCTGATTTTATAAAAGGTATAATATTATAGAAAATTACACAAATATAAGGTGGCCGACGAATATGACTAATGTCAGTGAAATGGCACTGAGTGCCGTCGTATTCATGACGACCTGGGTGGCATAATTGGGATTATTATCAAATTCCATGGCAAACATAGCCGTGTTGACGGCAGTTGGAATGGCACAATAGATGAGGAAGACGATGGCCCCGACCGCTGTAAAAGTGCCAGGCATGAAAACATTGGCGGTAAAAATGATAGCCAGGCCGATGACGGGCATTATGAAGAATTTTAAGATGCTGATTATCCAGACATCGGGATTCAGCCACTCGATTTTCGTTTGTGAAAGCTGCACGCCAATGGTAAACATAGCGACTGGTGTGATGGCTTGACTTGACATTTCCATAATAGGCCAGAAATAAAAGTTTTCTGCATGTAAGCCGAGATACCGGGTCAGGACCGCTGCTGCAAACAAATAAATAATTGGCATTTGGAACATTATTTTCAGTGTGTCCCGTGCAGTAAGTCTCCCACGTCCGGCCTGATAGAGTCCCAGCGTATTGAGGCCGACACTCTGAACTACATAAATTATAATCCAGACGACCATCGCTTCATCCAGATACGGTGTCTGGCCATTTACAATAAATGGTTCATGAGAAAAGACCAGGATAATTAATGCGACGCCAAGGTTGCCAGTATTATTGAACATCAGCGCATTGCGGCATGATTCAGTCATTCCGGCGTCATAATGCTTCCACCGGCTGATAATATTGGCAATAACAAAAGAGATGAAGAGCAGGACAAACACACAGAGCAGGATATTTATACTGTTGCTGGGAAAATTTGTTTTATAAATGTTAGTGAAAATAAAGCTGGGAATGATGAGGAAAAAGAGCAATTTAGACAATGACTTGACAGCAATGTGAAATTTTCTGTCTACAAGGTAACCGATAAGTACCAGTGTAAACAGGGGCAGCATCGTATGTTCAAGAATGTAAAGGAAAACCATGGTAGGACCTCACTTCGGGTAAAAATATTTGGAACCATATGATTTTCTACTATACGAAACTTTATTGATTTTGTAAAATAGTAAATATCAAATGAATGTATCGCGATTTGGAATAGGTATAGAAACAGAGTCTGATATGTACTGATAATATTGATTTATGGAATATGAAACGAAGAGAGGGAAAAGGATGTATACGAATGAAGATTTACAGATTTTTGTTGATTTATCCCAGACACTCAGCTTTTCTCAGACAGCACGAAATCTCCATTTGTCTCAATCGACGGTGAGTAAACGGATAAAAGATCTGGAGACCGCATTGCAGGTCATTTTGATAGAGCGGGGGCAGGGCATGAAATCTCTCCGCCTGACACTGGCAGGCGAGAATTTTCTCCCTATCGCCAATGAAATGCTGTCTCTGTGGAAGGATGCCTGTCATCTGGGAAGGGGGCGCTGGCAGTCGTCTTTTACGATTGCCTCTCTGAGCAGCCTGAATATCCAGGTAATCCCAACGATAGTGGACTATCTGCACGGACATGCGCCGGCGACACATCTGCAGGTGATGACCTCTCATTCGGGATTGATTTATGATTTGGTTGAACGCCATCAGGCAGATTTGGGATTTTCTCTCATTGCCAGAGAATATCAGAATACGCTAGTAGAAAAATGGTTCAGTGAGCCCATGGTCGTAGTCCGACCAATCGGGACCGAGATTTCCGGACCTGTCTGCAGTCCCCGGGATCTGCCACAGGAAATGGAAATTTATAATTACAGTGGCATTGGGTTCCAGGCGTGGCATGATCAATGGTGGGCATCGGTCAATAACAGTTATGTCAGCCTGGATAATGCAAGCCTGGTTCCTCTGATGCTGAATAAGCCGGGACAGTGGTCTGTTATGCAGATTTCCATGGCCCGGCAATTAGCGGCGACGGGACAGTATGTTATACAGAAACTGACTAACCCGCCGCCAGATCGTGTGTATTATCTGGTCACGCATCTGCATCCGACGCAGACAGCAGCACATATTTTATCAGTATTGCGGCCGTGTCTGCAATCTTTTGCCGGTCAGGAAGAATCAGCCGGCGAAGTAATACACAAGGGTTAGCATACTTTCTGCCATGTACTGTAATGCATGGCTGTCCCAGTGAAAATCCGGGTTGTGGCCGAATACAGGTTCTTTGTCATAGATGCCTGTGTAATAAAAACAGGAAGGAACAGCGGCACTAAAGTAGGCAAAATCTTCAGAACCGGAGCCGCGTTCCATGGTAATCAACTGGATGCGGTCAGCCATGTGGTGGCGCAGGATGGATTCGACGCGGGATGTGACGGCATCATCGTTTATGCATACTGGGGAGAAGGGAACGACATGAAGCTGGCAGGTACCACCATAAATGGTTTCCGAAGCGGTCAGGATATGCTGCAATGTTTCCAGTATATCCTGACGTTTTTTTTCATTATATGTGCGCAGCGTTCCCTTGAGTTCTGCTGTATCGGGAATGACGTTGGGATTATGGCCGGACTGGAACTGGCCAAAGGTGAGGACGACGCCGTCGCCATCGGCCCGTTTATGGTATACATAGTCCTGAATCTGGGAGATAATGGATACGCCCATGTGAATGGGGCTGATGCAATCCGATGGCCGCGATCCGTGTCCGCCTTTTCCATGGATTGTGATGGTGAAATCGTCACAAGAAGCAGAACATTCTCCATGGCGAAGACCGATGTATCCCTGAGGAAGTCCGCCGGCGACATGCAGTCCCAGAGCGTAATCGACATGAGGATTATGTAATATCCCTGCTTCTATCATGCGGGCAGCGCCGCCGTCTCCTTCTTCCGCAGGCTGGAAGGCGAGGCGGATTGTGCCACGCAGGCAGTTCCGGTGAGCCTGGAGGATGCGGGCGACGCCGAGAAGATTGGCCGTATGTCCGTCGTGGCCGCAGGCATGCATGACACCGGGCGTCTGGGAGGTATAGGAACAACTATATTGCTCTGTCAGGGGCAGTGCATCTATGTCGGCGCGGAGCAGTAAGACCGGGCCGGGCAGTGCCCCCCGGATGAGACCGGTGACTCCCGTATCAGCGATGATGCGGGCATCTTCTATGCCTGCTTTCTGGAGTTCGTGAAGGACTGTCTGACTAGTTTCGTGTTCCCGGCCGCTCAATTCCGGGTGGGCGTGGAACTGTTCACGCATGTGGATCATATAAGGTAATTCATGTAAAACAGCAGATTCAATATCAAAATCGGGCTGGTACGTATGCACTGTATAGGCCTCCTTGCCATAAAAAATGTTATGTTTATCCATCGTTTAATTCAATTGTTTCTTATATTATATATACTATAATATATTGCGTTTTTTATACGATGATGTACTCTATGCCGTTTATTATATCATGAGAAACGTCATAAAATAATCAAAATATAAAAAATATGATATACTGACCATATATAGGGAGGTTGGCATCATGCAAAGTAAAATAGATATTATTCCGGTTATACGGAATTTAAACCACTGGCCCCGCTTCCGCCTGCGCTTGTTTGCAGAAGGCGCGTGGGTGGGCCTCTTGAGCGGTATTGTCATAAGCTTTTTCCGTTGGTGTCTCGAAGCGGGTACCCGGTTGCGCGAACAGATATATAGCCTGCTCATGCAGGCGGGATGGATGGAAAATATATTATGGTTTGTGTTTTTACTGTTAGCATCTTATGTACTGTACCGGCTGAAACAGCATGAACCGGAAGCATCCGGCAGTGGCATTCCGCAAGTAAAAGGAATCATTCTCGGCGTCGTGCGTTTGCGATGGCTGCGTGTCCTCTGGGTCAAGCTGGCTGGCGGTATCCTGGGGATTGGGCTGGGCCTGTCCCTGGGACGGGAAGGGCCGTCTATTCAGCTTGGTGCGGTAACCGCACAGGGGATGAGCCGCGCACTGGGGCGGACGAGGATGGAAGAGCGCTACTTAATCACGGCGGGAGCCAGCGCCGGTCTGGCGGCCGCATTCAATGCACCGCTGGCAGGGGCGATTTTTGCTCTGGAAGAACTTCATCGCAATTTTTCCAGTGTCGTGCTGGCTCCGGCTATGGCAGCAGCTCTGGTTGCAACCATGGTCAGCCGCGTAGTATTTGGCCGGGACCCGATTTTTCATTTTGGCATGCTGCCACCGTTTCCGTTACGTTACATGTGGCTGGCTGTTGTATTGGGAATCATTATTGGTGTAGCGGGAATTATTTTTAATAAAGGGCTTCTCAATATTGACCAATTCTACGCATTGCCTGTATTCCGCAATGATTATATGCGCATTGCCTTTGCCCTGGTAACGGCGGGTATATTGGGATATGGATTTCCTCAGGTTCTCGGTGGGGGCAATGACCTCATCAACAGCCTGTATCAACTGCCGTTGTCGCTGACTCTGTTTCTGACACTGCTTTGTGGTAAATTCGTGTTTACACTGATCAGCTATGGATGTGGCACGCCGGGCGGATTTTTTCTTCCCATGCTGGTACTGGGAGCATTATGCGGTGGCAGCATAGGTATTCTTCTCGTACAAATGGGAGTGATTTCCTCGTATTACCTGACGAATATCATTGTCATTTCCATGGCGGCGTTTTTTGCAGCGTCTGTTCATTCTCCCGTTACGGGTACGATTCTGATCATGGAAATGACGGCGTCATATGAACATCTGCTTGTACTTTGCACGGCGTCTATGATTGCTTTGGCGACGGCACAGCTTCTGGGAGGGCAGCCTATTTATGATACACTGCTTAAACGGTCTCTTGCGACGAGACAAAAAGTGCTTCCTGCAGAAGAACGACGTAATATTCTGGAGCTGACTATCAGCAGCGGCAGCGTCGTTGATGGAAAATATATTGGGCGGATTGACTGGCCGGATCATGTTGCCTTAGTCGATATCAAACGGGGAACAGAAGAAATTATTCCCGATTATCATACCCGTTTATGTGCCGGAGATTACCTGTATGTCCTGACAGATTCCGTCGAAGCAGCAGAAAAAGTCAGGAACTTGGTGGAACACGAAAATGCATAATAATTATTAAAATTAGTACCTGGTAATAAAAATTTATGATTAAAGTGTGACAAATAGAGGATAATAAAGAACGAACACAAAGAGAATAGAGTATAAATAGATGAAAACCGATGCATAAATACGTATTTTTTTGACTTATGGTGTCATTTTTGCTATAATTTTGTCGATGTGATTTTTTGATGTTAGCAAAGAGGTGGTTTTTTGAAGAAACGAATAGTCTTCTTACTCACAGCTTTATTTGTTTTTGCATTTTCTTCGCTTGCGTCTGCGAACGTAGAAATGGGGATGACCGGCTCTGTTGTACAGAGTGTGCAATATATGCTCATTGATACTGGATATTTATCTGATGGAGCAGATGGTGTGTTTGGCAGTGGTACACAAAGTGCTGTGCGTCGCTTTCAAGCAGATCATGGATTAGACGCCGACGGAGTTGTCGGAACACAGACAATGCAGGCTCTGGCTGATGCCAGCGGGCGTGAAGTGCCTGAAGAAAGTGGTTCTTACCAGTACAGTATGGTGATGGATGCTACGGCCTATACGGCAGATGATCCGGGAAACAGCGGTATCACCGCAGGTGGTCACCGGCTGACGCATGGCCTCGTTTCTGTCGATCCCGATGTTATTCCGTTGGGAACGCGGCTGTATATTGAAGGATACGGGGACGCTATTGCCGATGATACGGGCGGAGCCATTGTTGGCAACCGCATCGATCTGGGAATGGACGACCGCGATGAAGCTTTGAATTTTGGCAGACAGAATGTCGTTGTCCATGTTTTATAAAATAGCAGAGTCAGAAAAGGAGAGGAGCCCCCTCTCCTTTTTGCATGTCAAAGAAGCATAAGAGAATTTACCAATTTGTGGCAATTTTTTGTAAATTTACTATGTATTTTAGGCAGTGTTTGTGTTATTCTAAAAAGACATGGTAAAGTTATTTGACACCAGGGAGGCTAAGGCTGAATGAAAGACACGATTGCACTTATCTTGGCAGCAGGCAAGGGAACGAGAATGAAATCCCGTCTTCCCAAAGTTCTGCATAAAGTCGGTGGAGTGCCGATGGTAGAACAAGTCCTGCGAACCGTAAAAGCGGCGGGCACACTGCGGCAGATTGTCGTAGTTGGTTTCGGTGGCGAAATGGTACAGGAATATCTGGGCAATGAAGCAGAAACAGTGATGCAGAAAGAACAACTCGGAACCGGGCATGCTGTCCTGCAGGCGGAAGCCCTGCTGAAAGATGCACAGGGAACGCTGCTGGTTACTTGTGGTGATACGCCGCTGGTTACGAAAGATACGTTTACATCCCTTCTGGACTGGCATGAAAAGAGCGGGGCTGCGGCTACGATCCTCACAGCTCATATGCCGGACCCTACTGGTTATGGGCGGATAATCCGCGATGAAGCCGGCCAGGTAGTGAAAATTGTCGAACAGAAAGATGGAACTCCGGAAGAACTGGCCGTCGATGAAGTCAATGCCGGTATATACTGCTTTGATTTGTCTTTACTCTGGCAGATGCTGCACAACGTGAATAATAACAACGCCCAGGGCGAATATTATCTGACAGATATTATTGGCATGCTGGTCAGTGCAGGAAGGGTAGTCAGCGCATTTGCTGCTCCCGATTATCGGGAAACGCTGGGTGTCAATTCCCGTCAACAGCTGGCAGCGGCCGAACAGGTCCTGCGCAGCCGTAAAATTGATGAGCTGATGACTGAAGGCGTTTCTATTATCGACCCGGCCAATACCTATGTAGATACGACGGTAGTAGTGGGCCGGGATACGGTCTTGTATCCGGGAACAATTCTGGAAGGAAATACCGTTATCGGTGAAGATTGCCAGATCGGGCCGTACGTCCGCATGACGAACGTACAAATGGGGTCCCACGATCATTTACAGTTTACCTATGCCCATGATTGTCAGATCAAGGATGGATGTGAAATCGGGCCCTTTGTCCATTTCCGTCCCAATACGGTGATCGGCAATCATGTCAAGGTTGGCAACTATATGGAAGTAAAGAATTCAAACGTCGGCGATGGTACCAAACTGCCGCACCTGAGCTATATTGGCGACAGTGATGTCGGTAGTGGCGTCAATATCGGCTGCGGAACGATTACAGTCAATTATGATGGCAAAATCAAACATCGCACGACGATTGCCGATCACGCCTTTGTGGGATGCAACAGCAATCTCGTAGCGCCTGTTTCGATTGGTGCTTATGCTTATGTCGGCGCTGGTTCGACGATTACCAAAGATGTTCCGGCCAAAGCTCTTTCTGTGGGCCGGGCCAGACAGCGTAATATCGAAGGCTGGGTAAAAGACGATACATATAAGAAATAATCAGTAAGTTCCATCGGTACTGCTGTTATTATATTTCACTACTTAATTAGGAGGCTCACCATGAGTTACGAAGACGGGAAAAAGCTGAAAATTTTTACAGGTAATGCCAATCCGAAACTGGCAAAAGAAATTGCAGACTACCTTGGCCTGGAATTGGGCAAGGCTTTTGTCGGCAAATTCAACAACGGTGAAATTCAGGTTATGATTGATGAAAGTGTCCGCGGCAAGGATGTTTTCGTCATTCAGCCGACATGTCAGCCTGCCAATGATACGCTGATGGAATTGCTGATTATGGCAGATGCGCTGAAACGTGCTTCGGCCCGTCACATTACGGCAGTTGTGCCGTATTATGGATATGCCCGTCAGGACCGCAAGACCCGTGGCCGCGAACCGATTACGTCCAAACTGGTTGCTGACCTGATGACGACTGCCGGCATTACCCGGGTGGTTACGATGGATCTTCATGCCGGACAGATTCAGGGATTCTTCGATATTCCTGTCGATCATCTCGGCTCTGCTTCTATCATTGCTAAATATATCAATCAAAAGAAAGCAGAATGTGATATGGGCGATATCGTCGTCGTTTCTCCGGACCTTGGCGGGGTAACCCGTGCCCGTGACCTGGCTGACCGCGTCAATGCGCCTATTGCAATCATTGAAAAACGCCGCCCCCGTCCGGGTGTTGCCGAAGTCATGAATGTCATCGGTGACATCAAAGGCAAGACTTGTATTCTCGTCGATGATATCGTCGATACGGCAGGTTCCTTGTGCGGTGGTGCCAAGGCACTGAAAGAAATGGGTGCTGCCCGTGTGTATGCAGCCTGTGCCCATGCCGTCCTTACAGATCCGGCGGTGGACCGCATTAAGAATTCGGTTATTACGGAACTGATTATTACGAATACGATTCCTCTTCCGGAAGAAAAACAGATTGATAAAATCAAAGTTCTCTCTGTGGCACCGCTTCTCGGCGAAGCAATCATGCGTATTTTCCACGATGTATCGGTCAGCCGTCTGTTTGACAAATAAGAGGCAGGTACGAAGGTGCACATGATAGTGGGCCTGGGCAATCCGGGCCGGGAATATGAAAAATCGAAGCATAATACGGGGTTCCGCGTCATTGACGAACTGGCATCACGCCTTGGCGTTACGGTCTGGCGGAGTCAGATGGATGCCCTGGTAGCCCAGGCGATGGATGACGGTGAAAAGATATTGCTGGTCAAACCGCAGACGTATATGAATAACAGCGGGGCTGCTGTAGGCCCGCTCATGCGTTGGTACAAACTGGATGAAACCGATGTATATGTCATATATGACGATATGGATCTGCCCGTAGGCCGGCTGCGTATCCGGACCAGTGGCAGTGCCGGGGGACACAATGGAATCAAGAGTCTTCTGGCTCATGGCTGTGAACGTTTTATCCGGTTCCGTGTAGGCATAGGCCGTCCATTGCCCCATCATGATGTCGTAGATCACGTTCTGACGCCTTTTCCAGACGAATTGGTACCAGAATATGAAGAAGGGCTCAAAAAAGCCGCAGACGCCATTCTGGGCTGCTTGAAATTGGGCGTGGATAAGGGAATGAACCGTTTTAATCCCCGGAAGAAAAAAGAATAAGAAAAAACACACTGATTAAACGTTTAATTTAAGAAATGTGGCGAAAAACTGAAATAAAAGCCTTGACAGGGAATGATTTTTCATAGATAATGTATTCAATCTTTCCTATAGGCATATATTTTAAAGAATAGATGCCACAAAATGCTATGATTGGGTAAAGGGTATGATTGGTATTTTCTGACAGAGAACCGGCGGTTGCTGAGAGCCGGGAGATGATCCGTATATCCGACTTCGCCCGGGAGCAGCTATGTCGAATTTTTTTCTAGAGAAACAGGAGGCATAGACGTGATTCCGCGTTAGGGAATGTCTGGTAAGACACTGAGTATAATATCAGGGTGGTACCGCGATACTTCGCCCCTGTTGCATAGGACATGCAGCAGGGGCCTTTTTTATTGCAGACAGGGAAAGAGATGCCATTGCATCTGGGGAGATCAAATGGCACAGGGAGCCGGCCGGACAAACTGTGGGGGCAGTGAGAATGGTGGCATATGGGGGTATGCAAAAGCTTCCTGAAAAAGAAACAATGCGTAGATTTACATCGGTTCGTGATAAGTGCCGCACAGCGGCATGGGGGAGTATTTTTGTAGGGGGATTGGTAAGGTTTTAGTTTTTTATAGTTTTATATTAGTTGTGTATTTTGCATCGTGTTATTATTTTTTTGTATTCCTGACGGTAAAGTTGTTGACGCTCTTTTATGCAGGACAAAACACCAGAAATGCGGATAGCTGCAGGTTATCCGTGTTTCTGGTGTTTTGTGTTATAATTAAATAATATTTCAGAGATAAGGAGCTTTATATGATGATTGAACATATATGTGCGGAACCGGATATATACCGCATTGAAGTACCACTGCCAAACAATCCGCTGCGATATCTGAATTCCTATGTCGTACGTGGCAGAGACCGGTTTTTAGTCATTGACACGGGATTTAACCGGCCGGAATGCCGGGAAGCGCTGTTTACTGGATTGGACAGCCTCCGTGTTGACCTGGCGCGGACCGATTTATTTTTGACGCATCTCCATGCCGATCATACGGGGCTTGTGGGAGATTTTGCCCGGGCGGGAAGCCGGATTTTCATGCATCATGATGATTATCAGTATCTCGTCGATTCGACTGATGGCAGCACCTGGCGATATGCGGAGGAAAAATTTATGGTCGAAGGAATGCCGCCGCAAGATATAAAGAATCAATTTTCCAATCAGGCACGGAAATATTCGCCGGACCCGTCTTTTACAGTACAGACTGTGCACGATGGGGAACGGATACTGCTGGCTGGTACGGAGTTTCAGGTCATTCATACGCCGGGCCACACAAAAGGCCTGTGCTGCCTGTATATACCGGACAAAGAAATTATATTTACCAGTGACCATATTCTCTTTGATATTACGCCGAATATTCAATACTGGTATCATATGCCTGATGCGCTGGAACGGTATCTGCAGAGCCTGGATAAGGTATATGATCTGCCTGTACGGCTGGCCTTGCCGGGACATCGCAAAGGAGATACGTCTATTGCCAGCCGTATCGATGCGCTAAGGAGGCATCATGCCAGCCGTCTCGATGAAGTGCTGCAGGCGGCCGCCGCGCATCCAGGAGCGACGGCCTTTGAACTAGCCCCCTGCCTTTCCTGGTCTATGCGGGGCAGGTCGTGGGCCGAATTCCCACCGACCCAGAAGTGGTTTGCCATGGGAGAAACGCTGGCCCATATTGAATACCTGCTCCACCACGGGCAACTGATCCGTCGGGAAATTGATGGTACGTACCGGTATTATACCGTATAATGTAATAAACAACTATTAACTGCACTCTGCCATGAGAGAGTGCAGTTTTTTGTCTTGAATTTATATAGTTTTAAACTATGTAATAGCACGATTGATACGTATTATACAAAGGATGAGCATTATGTTACACTTACATTGTCAAGAGGAAACGAAATAAAAACAAGAAAACATAATTTGTTTATTAAAAGCTGCATAGCTTTTGAATAGTGTTATATATTATCATTCTATATAATTTAAGGAGGAAATTGTAATGGAAAAAGAAATGTTGAAGAAAATGGGTTTTGCTACACAGGCTATTCATGCAGGTGCTATGAAAAATGAATTCGGTGCTCTGACCAACCCGATTTATCAGTCTTCTACATTCGTATTTGATTCGGCTGAACAGGGCGGTAATCGCTTTGCTTTAAAAGAACCGGGCTACATTTATTCCCGTCTTGGCAATCCTTCCGATACGCAGGTTGAAGAAAAAGTTGCCATGCTCGAAGGCGGCGAAGCCTGCTGCTCTGCAGCTTCTGGTATGGGCGCTATTTCTTCCGCTCTCTGGACACTGCTCCATGCAGGTGACCATGTAGTAGCCAGCGATACGCTCTATGGCTGCACATTCGCTCTCCTGAACCACGGCATGACCCGCTATGGTGTAGAAGTATCCTTCGTCGATATCACCGATATGGACGCTGTTAAAAAAGCTATCAAACCGAACACCCGCGTTATTTACCTCGAAACACCGGCTAACCCGACACTGAAGATTTCCGATATCGAAGGTATCAGCAAGATGGCTCACGAAATGGGCGATATCACCGTCGTAGTTGATAACACCTTCTGCTCGCCGTACATCCAGAAACCGTTATCCCTTGGTGCTGACGTAGTTGTTCATTCTGCTACTAAATATCTGAACGGCCATGGCGACGTTATTGCCGGCTTCGTAGTTGGTACTCAGGAATACATCAACAACGTACGTCTCTTCGGTATCAAAGATATGACGGGTTCTGTACTCAGCCCGTTTGATGCATTCCTCATCGCCCGCGGCATGAAGACACTGGCTCTGCGTATGGAAAAACATTCGGCTAACGCCATGAAGGTTGCTGAATTCCTCGAAAGCCATCCGGCCGTTGCAAAAGTCAACTATCCTGGCCTGAAGAGCTTCCCGCAGTATGAACTGGCTAAAAAACAGATGCGTCTGCCCGGCGGCATGATTTCCTTCGAACTCAAAGGTGGCAGAGAAGAAGGCGCTATCGTCATGAACAACGTCAAACTGTGCAGCCTGGCTGTATCTCTCGGCGATGCTGAAACATTGATCGAACATGCTGCTTCCATGACACACTCCACATATACACCGGAAGAACTGAAAGCTGCCGGCATCAGCGAAGGTCTGGTACGTCTCTCCGTAGGTCTGGAAGATGCTGATGATATCATCGCTGATCTCAAACAGGCTCTCGATCTGATTAAATAATATTGGTAATGCAGACAGAATCCCACTCTGATTAATTGCATAACGCTAAGGGAGGCTGCAGCAAAATACATATAGAATTATGTTGCTGCAGTCTCTTTTTAGCTCTCTTATGGATAACGAAACATTATATTTACGCCTTAACATTTAGTTACATTTTAGGAGGAGTTTCCAATGGCAATGAAAATGATGACCATGGACGGCAACACGGCTGCCGCCTATGTGTCCTATGTATTTACCGATGTAGCAGCCATTTATCCGATTACGCCGAGCTCGACTATGGCAGAAAAAATGGATGAATGGGCAACC